>Ga0326727_10000668_pt1 | contig 138025 bp, 125 predicted proteins | sample MB2enrmetagenome_FD_207643 | JGI IMG/M metagenome (GOLD analysis project Ga0326727, IMG submission 207643) | Lab enriched peat soil microbial communities from McLean, Ithaca, NY, United States - MB29MY | ecosystem: Environmental > Terrestrial > Soil > Wetlands > Peat | place: USA: New York... | reverse complement strand
CACTATGATGCCGGATACTACGGCTATGCCTGGGCCGACGCCATCGCCGCTGACATGGCCACCGTGTTCGAGCAATCGCCCCGCGGCTACCTCGACCCGGACGCCGGCCGCCGCTTGCGCGCCGAAATCTATGAACCCGGCGACTCGCGCGACGTGAACGTCTCGATCGAAAAATTCCTCGGCCGCCCGCGTTCCCTCGAACCCTTCCTCAAGAAGATCGGCATCGCTGCCACGCTCCCCGCCAGCGCAGGCGACAGAATCGGCCCCTGACTGTAGGAGACGACGTGAGGAGTCTGTAGGAGACGACGCAAGGAGTCCGTAGGAGACGACGTAAGGAGTCTCTGTAGGAGACGACGTAAGGAGTCTCTGTAGGAGACGACGTAAGGAGTCTCTGTAGGAGACGACGTAAGGAGTCTCTGTAGGAGACGACGTAAGGAGTCTCTGTAGGAGACGACGTGAGGAGTCTCTGTAGGAGACGACGTGAGGAGTCTCTGTAGGAGACGACGTGAGGAGTCTCTGTAGGAGACGACGTAAGGAGTCTCTGTAGGAGACGACGTAAGGAGTCTCTGTAGGAGACGACGTAAGGAGTCTCTGTAGGAGACGACGTAAGGAGTCTGTAGGAGACGACGTAAGGAGTCTCTGCCAGCACCTCACGGCCAACGCAGCCGATAGAAACGACCGGGATAATTCGTCCATTGTGCATCGCTGAAATAAAATGAGCCGCCGCCCAGCGTGTTGGTTTGCAGTGGATACCAAACGGGCTTTGCCAGGCTCGTGGCAGCCTCCACGACGACGACCAGGTTGCTGGCGCCGCAAATCCCGAACCCGAATTGATTCGTCCTCACGCCGAAGGCGCCACCGCTGGTCTCCACCTGGGCGTTCCACGGCACCGCCGGCTGACTGCCAAACTCCGCCCCCCAGCCCGCAGTCCCAGGCAGGTAATAAACCACCGCCCTGTTGTCACCGTCGAACACAAGCGAACCAGAGCTGGGGGCGTTACCCTGAAAATAGACGCCCGTCAGGCTCGAGCACAATGCGAATGCCTGGTCCCCGATGTTCGTGACGCTTCCAGGGATGGTGACGCTGGCCAGGCTTCGGCAGCCATCGAAGGCCTGCACACCGATGCTCGTGACGCTGTCTGGAATGGTGACGCTGCCCAGGCTGACACAGTTGCAGAATGCCTGATCCCCGATGCTGGCGAGACTGTCTGGCAATGTGACGTTGCTCAGGCTTCGGCAGTCATAGAACGCCTTGTACCCGATGCTGGCCACGCTGGCGCCCAGGGTGAGATTGGTCAGGCTGGTGCAGCCCGCAAACGCACAGTCCCCGATGTTGGTGACGCTGTTGGGAATCACGACAGCGGTCAGGCTGCATGACTCGAACGCCTGGTCCCCAATGCTTCTGACGCTGTCACCGATCGTCACGCTCGTCAGGCTGCCGAAGCCAGAGAAGGCCTGGTCTGCGATGCTGGTGACGCCGTTGCCGATCGTGACGTTGGTCAGGCTGCCGCACCCCTGGAACGTATTGGGCCAGATGGTTGTGACGCCATTGCCTATCCCGACGCTTGCCAAACTGGCGCAGTCTTCAAACGCTTGATACCCAATGCCGACAACGCTGTCGGGGATCGTGACGGCGCCCAGCCCGGCGCACCCACCGAACGCTTCCCCCCCAATGTTGGTGACGCTGTTGCCCATGGTGACACTGGTCAGGCTGCGGCAGTCATGGAAGGCCTTCGCACCGATGCTCGTGACGCCGTCGCCTATCGTGACGTTAGTCAGCCTCGAGCAGCCCGAGAACGCATAGTCCCCGATGCTGGTGACGCTGTCGGGAATTGTGATGCTGCTCAAGGGGCAGCCCGAGAACGCGCCCCCTCCGATGCTGGTGACGCTGTTGGGAATTGTGATGCTGCTCAAGGGGCACCAACCGAACGCTTCCTCCCCGATGTTGGTGACGCTGTTGCCCATGGTGACACTGGTCAGGCTGAGGCATTCATCGAAGGCCTGCACACCGATGCTCGTGACGCTGTCAGGAATTGTGATGCTGCTCAAGCGGCAGCTCGAGAATGCATAGTCCCCGATGCTGGTGACGCTGTCGGGAATTGTGACGCTGGTCAGGTCCAAGCAGTAATAAAACGCATAGTCTCCGATGCCAGTGACGCTGTCGGGAATTGTGATGCTGCTCAAGGGGCAGCCCGAGAACGCATGGTCCCCAATGCTGGTCACCGGCACGCCGTTGATCGTGCCGGGGATGGCTACGGCACCGCCCGGACCGATGTAGCGGGTGATGGTGATCGTGCCTCTGGTCGTCGTGAAATCGAAGTAGGATTGCCGGACGTAAGTGCCCGTGGCTGTCGCGGTTGAATTGGTGATGACGGAGACAGCTTGGTTGGCGGGGGTTGTCCAGCCGCTAATCGTGCGAAAACTCACCATGTGGTCGCCTACCGGCAGATTCGTAACCGTCGCGCCACTGCCCTGCAATGGTCCCTCATCCACCTGCCATTGCGCCCCGGCGGTGATTGCCGAGGCCGGAGTGATGCTCACCCACAACGACCCAACCGCAGACTCGTACGGCGCCGTCGGAAGGCCGTCAAACGTCGCGGCCCAGCCCGGGGTCCCTGCCAGGTAATAGACCGTCGCATTGCTGTCTCCCAGGAACACAGACGAGCCAACGCCGGGGGGGTTGCCATTGAAATACACCCCTGTCAGGCCCGTGCAGGCATGGAACGCGCTGTCCCCGATGCCGGTGACGCTGTTAGGGATGATGACGTTCGTCAGGCCCGTGCAGAACTCGAACGCCGCGCTCTCGATGTTGGTCACACCGCAGGGGATCATGTAAGCTCCGCCTCTGCCTCCCGGAAAGGTGATGAGCATGGTCTGGCTCCCGTTAAGCAACACCCCATCCGCACTCCAATAGCCGGGGTTTGGCGCAACCACCGTTATCACCGTCAGCCTCGCGCAGTGAGCAAATGCCTGGCTTCCAATGCTGGCGACGGTGCTAGGGATGATAATCCCGCTCAGATTGTTGCAGCCGGAAAACGCCGCAGCCGCGATAACGATGACGCCGCGGGGGACGGTATAGCCGGCTCCGGCCTTGCCCCCCGGATATTGCAGGAGAACGGCCTGGCTCTTGTCGAACAACACCCCATTCACACTGCAATAGAAAGGGTTCAGCGCCTCCACCGTGATCGCCGCCAGGCTGGTGCAGTATTCGAACGCCTCGGCCTCAATGTCAGTCACGCTGCTGGGGATGGTGATACCGGCCAGGCTGCCGCATTGCCGGAATGCCCCGCCCATGATGCTGGCGACGCTGCCGGGCAGTGTGATGTTGGTCAGGCTCGAGCAGCCCGCGAAGGCCTCGAACCCGATGGTGGCAACGCCGCTGCTCATCGTGACGCCGACCAGGTTGGTGCATTCATAGAATGCCTGGTCGCCGATGTTCGTGACGCCGCTGGGGATGGTGACGGCGGCCAGGCCTTCGCAGCCCAAGAACGCAAACTCTCCGATACTGGTCACCGGCAGCCCGTCCATCGCGCCGGGGATGCTCACCGACCCGCCCGGACCGGCGTATCCCGTGATGGTGGCCGCGCCGTCATTGGTCGTGTAGTTGTACTGGGCTTGCGCCGCAGCAGGCACTGCCAACCCCATCGCAACAACCGCCAGGCGAACCACGAGCGGTTTCATCAGAACAAGCATACTTTTACCCTTTCTCTTTCAAGTGTGGCCGCCAACCAAACCGTAGGAGGCGACGTAAGGAGTCTGTAGGAGACGACGTAAGGAGTCTGTAGGAGACGACGTAAGGAGTCTGTAAAAGACGACGTAAGGAGTCTGTAGGAGACGACGTAAGGAGTCTCTGTAGGAGACGACGTGAGGAGTCTGTAGGAGACGACGTAAGGAGTCTCTGCCAGCACCTCACGGCCAACGCAGCCGATAGAATCGACCAGGATCATTCGTCCATTGTGCATCGCTGAAATAAAACGGGTCGCCATTGAGCGTGTTGGTTTGCAGCGGATACCAGCAGGGGTTAGCCAGGTTCGTGGCGGCCTCCACAACGACGACCAGGTTGCTGGCGCCGCAAATCCCGAACCCGAATTGATTCGTCCTCACGCCGAAGGCGCCACCGCTGGTCTCCACCTGGGCGTTCCACAGCACCGCCGCCTGACCGCCAAACTCCGCCCCCCAGCCCGTAGTCCCAGGCAGGTAATAAACCACCGCCTTGTTGTCACCGTCGAACACAAGCGAACCAGGGCTGGGGGCGTTACCCTGAAAATAGACGCCCGTCAGGCTCGAGCACAATGCGAATGCCTGGTCCCCGATGTTGGTGACGCTTCCAGGGATGGTGACGCCGGCCAGGCTGCCGCAGTTATAGAAAGCGGAGCTTCCGATGCTGGCGACGCTGTCTGGGATCGTAACGCTCCTCAGGCCGCAAAACTCGAAGGCCTGGTCCCCGATGCTGCTGACGCCGGCGCCGATTGTGACGCTGGCCAGGCTTCGGCAATCATCGAAGGCCTGCACACCGATGCTCGTGACGCTGTCGGGAATGGCGACGCTGCGCAGGCTGGTGCAGCTCTCAAACACATAGTTCCCGATTCTGCTGAGGCTGTTGGGAATCACCACGCTGGCCAGGCTGGTGCAATTATGGAACGCCTGGTCCCCGAGGCTCGTGACGCCGTCGGGAAGAGTGACGCTGGCCAGGCTTCGGCAGTTATCGAACGCCTCGTACCCGATGCTGGCGAGGCCGGCGCCCAGGGTGAGGTTGGCCAGGCTGGTGCAGCCCGCAAACGCATAGTTCCCGATGATGGTGACGCTGTTGGGAACCACGACTGAGGTCAGGCCGCAAAACTCGAACGCCTGGTCTCCGATGCTTGTGACGCTGTTGGGGAGAGTAACGCTGTGGAGGTTGCTGCAGGAAAAGAAGGTCTGGTTTTGGATGCTGGCCAGGCTGTTCCCGATCGTGACGCTGGCCAAGCTGCCGCACCCGCCGAACGCGCTGAATCCGACGCTTACGACGCCATTGCCTATCTGGAGGCTGGTCAGGCCGGCGCAGTACTCGAACGCTTGATTGCCAACGCTGATGACGCTGTCCGGGATCGTGACGGCCCCTAGCCGGGTGCAGCCCTCAAAGGCCTCCTCCCCAATGCTGGTGAGGCTCTCGCCCAGCGTGAGGTTGGTCAGGCTGGTGCAGGTCTGGAACGCGCTGACCCCGATGCTACTGACGCCGGCGCCCATCGTGACGCTGGCCACGTTCGTGCACAACTCGAACGCGCCGATCCCGATGGTGATGACGCTGTCGGGGAGCGAAACGGCGGCCAGGCTCTTGCAGCCAAAGAACGCCCCGTCTCCGAGGCTGGCGACGCTGTTGCCGATCATGACACTCGTCAGGTTGCTGCACTCGCTGAACGCATTGGCCTCGATGGCTACGACGCTATTGCCGATGACGGCCTTGGTCAGGCTCCCGCACCCGCCAAACGCCCCAACCCCTATGCTCGTGACGTTGTTGGGAATTGTGATGCTGGTCAGGCTTGCGCCAGAGAAGGTATTACTCCCGATCGTCGTGATGCTGTTGGGGATGGTGACGCTCGTCAAACTGCAGTTAGAGAACACACCGTCTCCGAGGCCGGTCACCGGCAGACTATTGATCATGCCGGGGATGGTCACCGCGCCGCCCGGACCGACGTAACCCGTGATCGTGACCATGCCGTCAGAGGTGGTGTAATCGAAGCGGGGTTGCAGAACGTAAGTGCCTGTGCACGTGGCGGTTGAACCGGGGACGACAAAGACTGTTTCATTGGCAGGGTTTGTCCAGCCGCTAATCGTGAGAAAACTCACCGTGTGGTCGCCCGCCGTCAGATTCGTAACCGTCGCGCCACTGCCCCGCAATGGTCCCCCATCCACCTGCCATCGCGCCCCGGCGCTGATGGCCGCGGCCGGAGCGATGGTCACCTGCAACGATCCAACCTCAGAGTCGTACGGCGCGGTCGGAAGGCCGTCAAACGTCGAGGCCCAGCCCGGGGTCCCTGCCAGGTAATAGACCGTCGCATTGCTGTCTCCCAGGAACACAGACGAGCCAACGCCGGGGGGTTTGCCATTGAAATACACCCCTGCCAGGCCCGTGCAGGCATGGAACGCGCCGTCCCCGATGCTGGTGACGCTGCCAGGGATGATGACGCTGGTCAGGCCCCTGCAGAACTCGAACGCCGCCCCTCCGATGCTGGTGACGCCGGCGGGGATCGTGTAGCTTCCAATTCTGCCTCCCGGAAATGCGATGAGCGTGGTCTGGCTCTTGTTGAGCAACACACCATCCACGCTGCGATAGTTCGGGCTTAGCGCATTCACCGTTATCGCCGTCAGGCTCGTGCAGTCAGCGAACGCTTCGCTTCCAATGCTGGCGACGGTGTTGGCCATGGAGATCCCGGTCAAGTTGCTGCAGCCGAAAAACGCAGCAGGGGCGATAACGACGACACTGTCGGGGATTGTGTAGCCCGATGCAGCACTGCCCGGCGGGTATTGCAGGAGTTGCGTCTGGTTCTTATCGAACAACACCCCATTCACACTGCAATAGACAGGGTTAAGCGCCTCCACCGTGATCGCTGCCAGGCCGGTGCAGTATTCGAACGCCTCGGCCTCAATGTCAGTTACGCTGCTGGGGATAGTGATACCGGCCAGGCTGCCGCATTGCCGGAATGCCCCGCCCATGATGCTGGCGACGCTGCCGGGGAGCGTGACGTTGGTCAGGCTCGAGCAGCCCGCAAAGGCCTCGAACCCGATGGTGGCGACGCCGCTGCTCATCGTGACGCTGACTAGGTTGGTGCATTCATAGAATGCCTGGTCGCCGATGTTCGTGACGCCGCTGGGGATGGTGACGGCGGCCAGGCCTTCGCAGCCCAAGAACGCGAACTCTCCGATGCTGGTCACCGGCAGGCCATCGATCGCGCCTGGGATGGCCACCGACCCGCCCGGACCGGTGTATCCCGTAATGGTGGCCGCGCCCTCATTGGTGGTGTAGTTGTATTGGGCTTGGGCCACGGCGGCGAGCGCCGACAGCAACAGCAGCGGGAGCACCTTTATGGCCCAGCCAGTCGTCAAACCCCCAGCCATCGTCTTCGGGCGAACTGTTCTGGCAACGGTGGTTTGCGTTTCCATATTTCCAACCCGTCTGGCCGGCCCTCGGTCCTTCTGCCGCCGGCTTGAGGAATTGACCCCCTTGTATCCGAACCGCCTTGGTTCGTCAAGTATGCGTTTCACCGCACACCCCGGGCGGGCCGGGCGGCCGCATCACGCCTTTTTGGGCGGCAGCTTCCGGCTCCAACTCGATTCAGTAAGATGCGGCCGCCCCGGTCGCAGCCGTTTGTGGGGCCCCGGCGCGGCTGCGGCGAGATGCTGCTAATATTTTAGCATTTTGTTGTTGACGCCCCGCGCCGGAGTGCTAGAGCGGCAAAGCCGGCCGCAGCAAAGGAGCATTCAACCCATGAGCGCCATCTGCTTGGGGGTGAGCAGCCATTGGAGCGTGGCGCAACAGCCGGGCTTGAGCGATTCGGCCGAGAGTTTGCACAGTCCTCCCTTCTTCATCAAGACCGACACATTGGAGTTCCCGGCCAGGAGCAGGGAAATCAATTGGCTCAGGCCAGGCTCGTGGCCAACGAGCAGGACGTTGTCGGGCGTCGGGAGGCGGTGGAGGCACTCGATGATTCTTCGGGTTGCATTGCCGGGGGCGAGGGACGTGGACAATTCAAGCCGGTCCTTGGCATCGAAGGCCTCGGCGACGATGGCGGCGGTTTGGCGCGCGCGCAGGTACGGGCTGCTCAGGATGAGGTCGAAGGAAAGGTCCAGCGCCTTCATCGTCTTGGCGGCGCGCCTGAGCTTGTGCTCGCCCTTGGCCGTGAGGGGACGGTCGGCGTCTTTGCTGTAACCGGCGGTGTCGGACTGGACCGCCGTGCCGTGGCGCAAGAGAAAGAGGTTCATAAGGAGCGGGGGGTTGAGTTGGGCGCGGCGGCCGGGGCGGCGCAGGATGTGCCTTTCCAGGGCCAGAACCGGCCCATTTGTCCGCTGGCGCCCATGTAGGTGTCGATAAGCCGTTGGCGGCGGCGCAGCAATTCTTTGTCCAGGCGCCGAGCCTCATCGGCGGCCAAGGGACCTTTGCGGAGGAACTTCTTCAGAGCGAGCTGGAGCACCTCGGCATCCTGAATGTCACCCATCATGGTTTGATAGTGGCGCATGGCATCGAGCAGTTTGTCGGCTGGTTTGGGCAGGCAAGGGACCAGGGTTTCGACCATGTAGCGGAACTTCTTGAAGGCCAGGCGCGTGCGATGGATGGTGTCGGTGTTGCGGGGATCGATGCGGGCGCGCAACTGGCCGGCGCGCGCGAAGGCGCGGTCCACGGACCGGAGCAAGAGAGCGACCGCCTTGGGGGCGGGGCACTTTCTGCGCCGGGCTCGGACCTCGTCGCGGCAGCCGCCAATCAGCCGATCCAGGCGCTGCGTTGCGACTTTTTTGATGGCCTTGCGGGTTGATTTGATGAGGCGATTCTCGCGTTTTTGCAGGAAGGCGTAAAAGGGGCGGGCGGCCGGGAAGGCGCGTTGCAGCTTCCCGATGAGGGGCAATTGCACCTGGGTGTCGCGCAAACCCTCAAAGGTGCCGATGTGCTGTTTAAGGGCGCGCTCGACTTTGCGGACTCGCGCGGCGGACAAGAACCCGCCGAGCAACCCGACCGTGGAAACCAGGCGCCGGGCCTCGACTCGGCAATCGTGGATGGTCTTCTCGGTGAACTGTTTCTGGCAGCGTTTGAGCTGCCTTCGATAACACTTCCATTGCTTCTTGAGGGACTTTTCCAGCAGCGGCAGGCTCTTGGCGGGCAGCTCGCCAGGGCAACGCGCGCCCGGCGTGAGAGCAGGACCGTTTTTTCGCAAACGAAGAGCTATTGTTCTCATGCGCTCGCTGGTTGTCTGAAGAACGCCTTAAGCATAGTGCCGAAACGATCGGCGCGCAACAATCAACCCCCTTTGGTCTTGCGGGCGGCAAAGGGGGAGGGGGCGAGTTTGACGCGCGGATAGCGGCGCAGGCCGTCAAGCGGCTTGGCAGGGGCCTCAACGCCCGCCATGGCCTGGGCAATGAACTCGAACTGGCTTCGGCGGGACTCCCTCCCCGGGGCCGGGGCCGCCCGGCGATAGGAGCCATCGGGCTGGAGGAAGCGGGCCTTGGAATTGTCGCGGAGGGGGATGCCCAGCAGTTCGCTGATAACGCGCTCGCGCAGGACGCCGTCCTGGATGGGAAAGGCAATCTCGATGCGGCGAAAGAAGCTGCGCGGCAGCCAGTCGGCGCTCGAGATGAAGACCTGGGGCTGGCAGGCGTTTTCAAAGTAGAAGATGCGGCTGTGCTCCAGGAAGCGGTCGACGATGCTGCGGACGGTAATATTCTCCCCAAAGCCCCTGAGACCCGGCCGCAAGCAGCAGATTCCGCGGACGATCAACTCGATTTGAACTCCGGCCTGGGAGGCGCGGCAGAGGGTCTCGATGACCTTGGGTTCAGCCAGGGAGTTCATTTTGGCGATGATGCGGGCGGGGAGGCCGCGACGGGCGTTCTCGGTTTCGCGCTCCATCAACTGGAGCAACCGGTCGTGAAGGTCGAAAGGGGAGACGAGCAGTTTCTTCATTTCCTGGAACTGGGAGATGCCGGTCAGAAGGTTGAAGAGATTGGTGACGTCCTCCCCCAGTTCAGGCCGGCAACTCAAGAGGCCCAGGTCGGTATAGGCCCGGGCGGTGGTCGGGTTGTAATTGCCTGTGGACAGGTGGACGTAGCGGCGGAGGTGATAACCCTCGCGGCGGACGATAAGGGTGGCTTTGGCATGAATCTTATAGCCAACCAGGCCATAGACGACATGAACGCCGGCCTCCTCGAGTTGGCGGGCCCACAGGATATTGTTGGCCTCGTCAAAGCGGGCGCGCAGTTCGACCACGGCGGTGACTTGCTTGCCGTTCTTGACGGCGTTCTCCAGGGCGCCGATGACGCGGGGGTCGCCCCCGGTCCGATAGAGGGTTTGTTTGATGGCCAGGACGTCGGGGTCGGAGGCGGCGCGTTCGAGGAAGTCGACCACGCTGCCAAAATTGTCGTACGGGTGGTGCAAGAGGATATCGCGTTCCCGGATGGGTGCGAACACGTCAGAGCAGCCGCGCAGGGCCGCCGCCACCGGGGCGACAAACGGCGGGTCGCGCAATTCCGGGGAATGGTCGCCCTCGCAGAGGGCCATCAGCCGCGTCGGGTTGAGGGGCCCGTCGATGAGGTAGAGGTCCTCTTCGGTGAGGCGCAGCGTCTTGAGCAGGGCGTCGCGAATCAGCGTCGGGCAATCGTGCTGAATCTCCAACCGGACGGCATCCCCTTTGCGGCGGTTGTGGAGTTCGTTTTCCACGGCCTTAAGGAGGTTGGCGGTCTCCTCTTCGTCGATGTAGAGTTCGCCGTTGCGAGTGACCCGGAAGGGCCAGTAGCCAAGGATCTTCGTGCCGGGGAACAGGTCGCCCAGGAAATGTCCTATAAGCTGTCCCAGAAACACATAGTCCCGGCAGGCATCCGCGCGGGGCAGGTTGACCATGGGGGGCAGGATGCGCGGGATTTGGACCACCGCCAGGTGCTTGAGGACCTCATGGTGCTTGGGCATCTCCAGACGCACGATGAAATTGAGGGACTTATTGAGCAACTGGGGGAAAGGATGGGCCGGGTCGATCGCCAGCGGTGTAAGCACGGGGCGGACCTGCGCCCGGTAATAGGCCTCCAGCCTGGCCAGGTCGGCCGGGGTCAACTCGGAAAACTCCAGAATGCGAATGCCGTTGCGGGCCAGGGCGGGACGCAGTTCTTCGCGCCAACAGGCATATTGCTGCTCCACCATCCGCCGCACTCGCTTGACGATCTCCCGCAGGGTCTCGCTCGAAGTCAGCCCATCCATCGTGCGCTCCACCGCCTCGCTCTCGATCTGCTGCTTGAGCCCGGCCACCCGAACCTCGAAGAACTCGTCGAGGTTGGAGCTGACAATGCAAAAGAATTTCACCCGCTCCAGCAGCGGGTTCTTCGAATCGAGGGCCTCCTCGAGCACTCGGTGGTTGAATTCCAGCCAACTCAATTCCCGGTTGATGAAATGAGCGGGCGCCAACGGACCGTTTTTCGGTTTGGGTTCCACAGCCGCCAAGAGGGTAAACCCACGCCCGGCTTTTGCAAAGTTACATGTTGGCGGAAGTCGCGAGGCGTCCAACACACCCAAGGGCGCATCGGCCGACTTTGCCAATGGCAGCGGCAACAAAATCTGCGGCAACAAAATCTGTTGCATCCAAGCCGGATTTGTCATATCAAGGAGCCATGCAGATTTCAAACTCCTTCCTGGTGGTCTGCGTGGCGGCTACCGCCTGCGTGGCGGTGGTTTCCCGCGCTCAAGAGACTGATGCCCAAGCCAAAGCCCGCCCGGCTGCGCCCCGGTCTGCCGCCCTTCGGCCCCCGCAGAACTCCGCCAAGTATTCCGCCGTGCCGCAACCATCGCCTCCGTCCGCCGCGCTTGGCTTCGCCCCGACCTACTCCGCCGTGCCGCAACCATCGCCCGTGTCCGCGCCGCTTGCCTTCGCCCTGATTGGCTCCGCCATGCCGCAACCATCGCCCGCGTCCGCGGCGCTTGCCCTCGCCCTGGCCTATTCAGCCGTGCCGCCTCCTTCCCAACCACCCGCTGCGGCCCTCGCTGCGATGCAACAGAAACTCAAAGAACTGCAAGCCCGCCAGACCTCCGATCGAGCCAAGGCGCTCAAGGACGCCCAGCAAGCTCAGGCCCAGGCAAAGGCCGCCCAGGACGCCGCTCGAGCCAAGGCCATCAAGGATGCCCAGCAGGCCCAGCCTCAGCCAAAGGCCGCCCAGGCCCGGACTGTTCTCCAGACCCCTGCCCAAGCCCAAACTCAGGCCCCAAAACCGCCCAAGGCTCAAGCTGGGGTTAAACCCAAAGCCGACGCGTCCAACCAAGCCGCCGCCCAAGCCCAAGCCCGCAGTGAAGCCGCAAAGGTCGACAAGGTCATGGCCGACACCCAGGCCCAGACCGCCCGGGCCGCACAGGCCGAGGCCAAGGCTCAGGCCAACGCAGACCGCAAACACAGTGCAACTCCCCTTCCCAAAGGCCCTCTGGTCTTTAAACCCATCGAGCCTCCTCCCTTGCCTATTTCCGTGGAGAAACAGGAGAAACTACGCGACCTGCTCCGCAGATACGAAGTGGATGAACTCACGCCCGAACAATACCACGAGCAACGCGCGAAAATCCTGGCGGGGCCATAAGCGCCCGCAATCCTTCTCCAAGACCCACCAGGCCCGGCGTCTGGCGGGTCTTGTTATCTAACGGTTGACTCTGGACTGTGGACTGTGGACCGTTCATCTATGCACGATTTTCATTATGTCGGCGGCAAGCTGTGCTGCGAAGGCGTGGCCCTGGAGACCCTCGCGGGTAAGTTCGGCACGCCCCTTTACGTTTATTCGGAACACACCCTGACGGATCATTTCCAGAAACTCGACCGGGCCCTGGCCGGGGTGGACCACCTCCTGTGCTTTGCGGTAAAGTCCAACTCGAACCTGGCGGTGCTCCGCACACTGGCCGGGCTGGGCAGCGGCTTCGATATCGTCAGCGCAGGCGAACTGCGGCGCGTCATCCAGGCCGGCGGGGACCCGGGCCAATGCGTCTTTGCCGGAGTGGGCAAGACCGAAGCCGAGATCGAGTTTGCCCTTCGTCAGGGCATCTATTGTTTCAACGCCGAGAGCGAGCCGGAGCTCGAGCGCATCAACCGCATTGCCTCCCGCCTCAAGCTGCTGGCCCCCGTGGCCGTGCGCCTCAACCCCGACGTCGCCGCTCACACGCACGAAAAGATCACGACCGGCACCTACGAGAACAAATTCGGCATCGCTCTCGAAAAGGTGGAGGCGGTTTATGCCCGCGCTGCCAAGCTGAAGGGCCTGCGCTTGCGCGGCCTGCAGATGCACATCGGCTCTCAGATTACCCGGGTCGCGCCTTTCGAACAGGCCGTGAGAAAAGTCTTCCCGCTGGCCCTCAGGCTCAAGGAACGGCACGGGTTGGAGTTTCTGAGCATTGGCGGCGGGCTGGGCATTGTCTATCAACCCGCCCTGGCCAGCGCGGCGCCTGGCTGGTGGCGCTCGGCCCAGGCAAGAAAGGTCCTTACTCCCGGCGCCTATGCCGCCCGCCTCCTGCCGCTGCTTCAACCGCTGGGCCTGCGCATCCTCGTCGAACCGGGCCGTTTTATCTCCGGCAATGCCGGCGTCCTCCTCACTCGTGTCGAATACCTCAAACGCACCGGCAAGAAAAACTTCCTGGTGGTCGACGCCGCCATGAACGACCTCATTCGGCCCGCCTTCTACGAGGCCTACCACGAGATTGCCCCGCTCTCCCGCACCCATGCCCCCAGAATCAAGGCGGATGTGGTCGGCCCAATCTGCGAATCGGGCGATTTCTTCTGCCATGACCGTTCCTTGCCAAAGGTCGGAGAAGGTGATTACCTGGCCCTGATGAGCGCCGGGGCTTATGCATTCGCCATGGCTTCCAATTACAACGCCCGCCCCCTGCCCGCAGAGGTCCTGGTCCAAGGCCGAAAAGCCGCCCTCGTCCGCGCCCGCCAGCCCATCGACCAACTCTGGGCCGGCGAAACCCTCGCCCCCTGGCAGAAGTGATGGATGACCCCGGTGATTTCAGGGTCCGCCTCTGGTCCCTTTCGCTGAACTTGCCTCCGGCTGCCCTGGCCCAGGCTGCGTCCCTGCTCGCCCCGCACGAGGCCGAGCGCGCCGCCCGATTCCGCTTCGAGCACGGCCGCCGTCGCGCCATCGCCGGACGCGGCCAATTGCGCGCCATTCTTGGACGCTGCCTCGGCGCGGACCCGGCTGCTTTGGAGTTCTCTTATGGGCCCCAGGGCAAACCCGCCCTCGCCGGCGTTTGGTCCCGCAGCGGGTGGCACTTCAATCTTGCCCACTCCGCAGACGTCGCCCTTTTGGCCCTGACCCGTTCCGGCCCGCTCGGGGTCGATGTCGAACGAATCCGGCCCCTGCCCGATGTCGGCCGACTCGTTTCCCGCTTCTTCTCTCCCGGCGAAAACGCCGCCTTCCAAGCCTTGGCTCAAGACCAGAAACCGGATGCCTTCTTCCGCCTCTGGACCCGCAAAGAGGCATGGCTCAAGGCCACGGGCGAAGGCATCGCCCAGTCTCTCGCCCGGGTGGAAGTCTCTTTCCTGCCGGGTGAACCCGCCCGGTTGCTGCGCCTGCCCGAAGGCCCGGCAGCCGTTAGCCGCTGGCGTCTGCACGACCTGGACTCCGCCCCCGGTTTTGTCGCCGCCCTTGCCGTTGTGGCCGACGCCGGGCCAATCCATCGCGAGTCCCCCGAGGTCTTCGGCACGTGACGAATCCCGTTTGGCAAATCCATTGCCGCAAATGTATAGCTATTTCGGGGACACCACCCTACGCTCCTGGCCGAACCGGAAAACTAAAGGACTTGCAATGTTGCGAATGAATGTGATAGCGGCGGGCGTCCTGGTAACGGCGCAACTCGGACTGGCTCAGGGCGCGGGCTCCGATTGGGCGGCAGCCCGCCAGGCCGCCGCGGTCTGGCGCGCAGAGCACCGCATCATCGACCTTCATCAACACATTGACTGCACCCCCCAGCACCTGGCGCGTGCCGTGAAAATCATGGATGCCGTCGGCGTCGGCCTTGCGATCAACTTGAGCGGGGGCACTGTGACTCGCCCGATAGAGGGCCAACCCAGCGAGTTCGAGCGCAACAAGAAGTTGGCCGACACACTTTATCCCGGGCGCTTCCTGTTCTACATGAACCTGGATTACCAGAACTGGGACCAGCCGGACTTCCCCCGGCAAGCCGTGAAGCAGGTCGAAGAGGGCCGCCGACTCGGCGCCGCCGGTTTTAAGGAATTCAAGCGCCTGGGCCTCTACCTGCGCGATGGGGCGGGCAACCTCCTCAAGGTCGACGACCCGAAGCTCGACCCGATGTGGAAGCGCCTGGGCGAGCTGGATATGCCGGTTTCCATCCACGTCGCCGATCCAAAGGCCTTCTGGCTGCCCTACAACGAGAAAAACGAGCGATGGAAGGAATTGGGGGACCACAAAAACTGGTGGTTTGGAGATACCAACAAGTTCATGCCCTGGAAGGAACTTCTCGAGTCCCTCAACCGCGTCATCGCCCGGCATCCGGAAACCACGTTCGTCTGTGTCCACTTTGCCAACAATGCCGAGGAACTCGATTGGGTGGATGCTTCATTGGGGCGATACAAAAACATGATGGCCGACCTGGCGGCGCGCATTCCCGAAATCGGCCGGCACGACCCGGACCAGGTCCGGCAGCTTTTCCTCAAGCACCAGGACCGCATCCTCTTCGGGACGGATTTCCAGGTGGTTTTTGACAATCTCAAACTCATCCTGGGCTCCAGCGGCAACGAGCCGCCACCGGCGGACGCCGATGCCGAGGTGTTCTTCGCCAAAGAATGGCGGTGGCTCGAGACCCGGGACACGAACTGGGCCCACATGACGCCGATCCAGGGCGACTGGACCATCAGTTCCATCGGCCTGCCGGCCCCGGTGCTGCGGAAGGTCTATTTCGATAACGCCCGAAAGCTCCTGGCCCGTTCGCTGCCTCTGCCCGTGGCCAAGGCCCGCCATATCACTTGCAACTTCGAGCCCGACGGCGATCTGACCAAGAGCATCTGGCAGACCGCCACCCCGGTCCGTCTCGAATGCCAGTCTGCGGACGGAGCGGTCCAGCCCGAGCTTTCCACCTCGGTCCGCCTCCTGTGGTCCGCAGATTTTCTGTATCTCGGCTATGAGTGTCCCTGCATGGACCTAACGGTTTTCGGGCCGCCGAAGGCGGGCGGAAAACGCTTTGCCCTCGATAAGGAGGGCGTGAGCTTGTGGGACCGGGACGTGGTGGAGGCGTTCATCGGCTCCGACGCGCAACATAGTGGGCGCTACGCCGAATTCGAGGTGGCGCCGACCAACGAACGGCTCGATTTGATGGTCAACCTTCCCGACAAGGATTTTCAATGGGAGAGCGGCTTTCGCTCGGCCATCCGGGTCAACCTGCCAGCCGGGGAGTGGAGCTGCGAAATGCGCATCCCGCTCAAGTCCCTGAGTTCATCGCCGCCCCGAGCCGGCGCGCGCTGGCGCCTCAATCTCTTTCGCGCCGACCGCGCCCATCGCGCATTCCTGGCCTGGAGCCCCACCCTCGTCGCCACCGCCCACGCCCCGGAGCGATTCGGCGTGCTCGAATTTGTCGAGTAGCTCGGGAGAACCCTACCGCCAATATCCCCCGACCCAGACATACCCTCTTCCCCGCCTCCCCCAGTGTCCACCCACCCAGACTGCGCCGGGGTGTGGCCGGATTATCCAGCCGCCGCTGACCCAGACCCAGCCGCCATTCCAAGTCCAGTAGCCAGGCCCCCACACGTAATCAGGGCCTGGGGCCGCAGGTATTACCTCAACCTGCGGCGCAGGGGGCGCCTGTGCCACAATGGGTGCGCTGGCCGCCGTGCCCGCCGCCGAATCGGGAGTTGACGGCGAAACCGCCTGCCCCGTGCTTGCCGCAGGGGGGGCTGTATAAGTGCCTTGAGGCTGGTACGTATATGCCGGCGGCGGCGGGTAACCGGGTGGAACCTGGTAGGTCGGCACATACACAACGCGCCGCTCCACACACCCCTCCACCAGGGCGGCAACACCCGCCAGCACTATGGCCGCAGCCAGTCCTCTGGTCCTTCTCAATTCTCGAGTTTTCATTGCATTTCTCCAGTCTTTACGTCTCATTCGGCAATGCCCTTCTGCTCGGCATCTTCTTATAACTTAGACGCACCGACATAGCCGGCATTCATCACAACAGACGCCGAGGCCAAGCATCATTTCGAGAAACCTGGTTTGTGATCCCGGCATTCCATTGTGTAGCCTGGATCAGGCAAAGATCAGCAAACAGACGCTGGAGCTGACCAAACCCGGTCTCTGAGGGGAGTGCCAGCCACACCTCGTCCGGCCAGCCCATGTCGTGGAGGCCCGGAGTGCTGCGCTCACAGTCCCAGCCGCAGTTGTGCGCTTGTCGGCCTGCGGAAGGCCGCAGTGGACATCCTCGGGCCCCCCTCGGAAAACCCTGCCTTCCGCTCCGCGACGCTGAACATCTGCGAGACCTGTTCAGCGTAGATTCCTTCGCCGCTCATGCGCTTGCTGAAGCGGGGGTCGTTGAGCTTGCCGCCGCGCATCCCGCGGAGCCGGTCCAGGACCTTGTCCTTCTTCCCCGGAACGTTCCGCTCAAGCCCAAGGCCGAGGTCTAGTGGCGGGGTCGGGCGATTTTGTTGGGGCTGTTGAGGTTCTCTCGGTGCGCGTTTTCACGGACCCACCCTAACCACTTCGCCAGGTTTAAGCCCAGGCAGCAAGGCGAGCACCTTCGCCATGAGCGGACGGGTGTGGACCAAGCGGATGCTTTGAGCCTGAAGCACCACCACGGAAAGCGAGAAGCGGGACAGGTTCGCCTGAAAGGATAAGTTCCGGTCGCCGGTGATGAAGACTCCGAATTGGCTTTGGGCAAGCGCGAGGAGTTTGCCATTCTTGATGCCCTGCCAGCCCATATCCTGAACGGTTTTGACGCTGTGCCCGGGCAGGTCGCGGCCCAAACGCCAGTCCAGGCACTCGTCCAGCAGAATGTTCATCTCAGGCGGGCACGAGCAGTTTCTCTTTCACAGCCTCGAGGAAGGCGATGACTTGCTCGCGCTTCACCGTCGGAAATCCTTCAAGAAAGTCATCGATGGTCTCGCCACCGAGAAGATAGTCAACCATGTTTTGCACCGGCACACGCGTGCCCGTGAAAACGGGGGTGCCGCCCAGGATCTCCGGGTCACTGTGAAACACAAACTGAGGCTCCATCCGCTTCATAGACTAAATGTACGCGCCTCCGAGCGCTAAGGCAAGCACGGGGACCTGGATCTGCCCTTTGCAGACGAAGGCCTAGAGCCCCAGCGCCAACTGTGCCCCCTTCGGCCGCCGGAAGGCAGTCGTGGATAACTCGGGGCTGTCTTCGGGGAAACCCACTCTCCGGCAGGCGACCTCGAACATCTGGGAAATCTGCTCCGCGAAAATGCCCTCGCCGCGCATGCGCTTGCCGAAACGAGCGTCGTTGAGTCTGCCACCGCGCATGGCGCGGAGCCGCTCCAGGATTTTGTCCTTTTTCTCCGGAATGGTCCGTTCGAGCCATTGCACGAAGATCGGCGCGACGGCCAGGGGCAGGCGCAGGACCTCCGTGCCGGCCCAAACCGCCCCGGCGGCTTTGGCGGCGGCCAGGACCGACGGGATCTCGTGATCCGTCAGGCCCGGGATGACCGGCGCCACCAGCACGCCCGCGGGCACACCCGCCTGGGCCAGGAGTTCGATGGCCGCCAGGCGCTGGCGGGGCGAGGAGGCGCGCGGCTCGAGCCGGCGCGCTAACTCCGCGTCCAGCGAGTTGATCGAGAAGTTCACCTGCACCGCGCGGAAGGCCGCCAGTTCGCGCAGCAGGTCCAGGTCGCGCGTGACGAGGTAGTTCTTGGTGGTGATGCTGACCGGGTTGCGGAATTCGGCCAGGACGGCCAGGCATCGGCGGGTGAGCTGCAGCTTGCGTTCGATCGGCTGGTAGCAATCGGTCACGCCGCTCATCGCCAGTTTCTGCGGCTTCCATTTGGGCGAGCAAAGCTCCATCCGCAGCAGCTCGGGCGCGTTCTCCTTGACCATGATCTTCGTCTCGAAATCCAGCCCGGCGGAGAAGCCCAGGTACTCATGGAAAGGCCTGGCGTAGCAATAACTGCAGCCGTGTTCGCACCCTCGATAAGGGTTGACGCTGGCGCGGAAGGGAATATCCGGGCTGTCGTTGTAGGTGATGAGGGTCTGAGAGAGGTCGCGGTAGAATTGGGTCCTTGGGGCGGGGTCTTGTTCGGGGTCCCAGTCGGGGTCGCGTTCGAGAGAGAGCCTCTCGAAGCGATTAGGTGGATTCAAGCCCGCCCCCCGCCCACGGGGCACGGACGTTGTGGGCCTATCGCTCATGCCCGTATTCTCCACCATTCCCCAGTCGGCGTCGAATCTTCCGCGAACAAGCGTACCTCAGAGCAAAAGCTCCCGCTTGGGGTGAGCCTGAAGGCCACCTGCGTGACCGGCGGTTGGGCGTGCTCGTGCGAAGTTCAATCCATCAGTTATGGCGGCACTCTCCGCGTGAAATCCCGGTCGCTGGTCACCACTTCGTAGTTCAGGTGCTCCGCGATTGCTTTCAGCAGGCAATCGCCAAGCTGCCGCGCACGACCTGCCCGCTTCGCGATGTCCTCGGCCTTTTCCCAGACCTGGCGCGGGATTTCCCCGCGGTCCACAACCCTAAACGGCCTGAGGTACGCCAGATGGCACTTAAGTTCGCTGCTGCTTCGAACTCCGCACAGGAACTCGATTCGCACGGGGGAGGCGATGCAGTCGCAGCCGTAAGCCTTGACCAGGTTACGCGCCCAGTCTTGGGCGCTATCCTCATTCCTGCTCGACGGAGGCAGGCGCCTGAAGTGGTTGATGAGGACATTGGTGTCGAATATGCGCTTCACTGCGGGGCTGGCGGTCAGGCGGCCACTTCGGATTGGGCGGTGTGTAGCGAAGCGATGAGCGCCTGCCACGATCCCTTCAGCCGAAGCAGCACCTGACGAATGTCTCTGGCTGTTAGGCGCCTAATGGCGGAGCAAACGACTTCAACCTCGACACCGTTTGCGGCCTTGGGCATGGTCCTGGTCAGCGGCCAATCCGGATCAATGCCGGCGCGCAATTCGTCCGCCATCTCCGCCAGTTGCCTGCCGATGGCGTCGCCCCTGTGAAGGAGCCAAGCTCTTGCCGCCTCCGCGTCCGCCGGGAGACGCCGCCCGCTGCACCGAACATCGACGAACCATTCCAGCGCGGAATCCACAGGCCTGCGGCCCGGCTTGAACTCTTCCAAAACGGGTTCGCCGTCCAAGTCCACGCCGGTGCGGATTCCCCCGTCTCGTCGTTTTTGGTGGTAGAAATTCAAGGTCTTCATGATGTCACCCTCGGAGATAATCGAAGCCCGCGGGTGAGTCAAGCCGTTTGCGACGCAAGACCGACATTGCCGGGGCGAAGAGGCCCCTGGCGTAGCAATAACTGCAGCCGTGTTCGCACCCTCGATAAGGGTTGACGCTGGCGCGGAAGGGAATATCCGGGCTGTCGTTGTAGGTGATGAGGGTCTGAGAGAGGTCGCGGTAGAATTGGGTCCTTGGGGCGGGGTCTTGTTCGGGGTCCCAGTCGGGGTCGCGTTCGAGACAGAGCTTCTCGAAGCGATTGGGCGGGTTGCTGGTCGTGCCTCGCCCGCGAGGAGATACCGGCCTGTCGCTCATCTTAATCGTCCTCATCCTCACAATGGCAGGAATTCCGGGCGGATGCCCTCCGGGCCGGAGTGGAGAATGGCGAGGGTGCGCCGGAGGCCAAAGCGGGGTTTGCCGGCATAGCCGGGATTGAAGAACAGGACGCCGTCCAGGGTTTGACAGAGGGGTTTGTGGGAATGGCCGAACACGATGGCGTCAGGCCGGCCGCGAGCGATGCGGGCCTTCAGGGAAGCGGCCGGGTTATGCGGATTGACAATGTGCTGGAGCAGGAACTTGCGGCCTTCCAGCTCGACGGTCTCGAGCGCCTCGAAATGGAAGGCCGGGTCATCCGTGTTGCCGGAGACGGCAGTGACCGGGGCTATCTTCCCCAATTCCAACAGCAGGGACGGAAGGCCGATGTCTCCGGCGTGCAGGATGTGATGCACCCCGGCGAACAACCCGGGGACCTTCGGGTCCAGGAAATTATGGGTGTCCGAGAGGACGCCGATCTTCATCACTCAAACGTCCTGCGGCTCGGGCGGTTCCTGGCCTTCGGGCTCTGGGGCGGGATCCTCCTCCGGTTCCTTTTCCTCGGCGGGTTCGGGGGCTTCGCTCAGCTTGAGGGCGCCGGCAAACAAGCCGGTAAAGAGGCCCCCGCTCGTGAGTGTGTTGCGGAAGAATTCGAGCGTTGGGGGGTGTCCATTGGTGCCTTTGGTCAATGCGATAATCCAGCCCGCCAGGTCTTTGGTGTATTCGGGGTTGGCCAGCCAGGCGGCGGTGTTGGTAATCAAGTAAAAGAAAATGGCGCCAATGATTCCGCCGGAGAGCAGGCGCAGGAAGGAAGAGCGGGGGCTGAAGCGGCCGCCGAACCAGATGATGCCGGCAAAGACGGCATAGTTGACCAATTGGGCGGGCGTGAAGGCATTGATGTGCAGGTGAAACGAGTAATACAGGTTCAAGGCGATGTCGGTGAATACGAGGGTGCCCAAGGGCAGCCACCATTTGGCCCCGCGCGGGAAGAAGGCCCCGGCGCAAAAAGCCAGCCCGTAAAACGCGCTGAAATTGGGCGGAAACAAATTGGGCCAGCGCGACAGCGCGGCTACCGCCATGAAAACATAGGGCAGACACTTGCGCCATTTTTCACTCACGGCGACAGCATACGATTCTCATTGGGAATGACAAGGAGTTCGTTGGCAGAGGCGCAAGGCCTTCACATATTGGCGATGATATTGTCGCCGAACTCGGAGCACTTGATTTGGACGGCGCCGTCCATGAGACGGGCGAAGTCGTAGGTCACGCGCTTGGAAGCGATGGCCCCCTGGAGGCCCTTGATTATGAGGTCGGCAGCCTCGGCCCATCCCAGGTAACGGAACATCATCTCGCCGCTGAGCACTACGCTGCCAGGGTTGACGCGGTCCAGGTTGGCGTATTTTGGGGCGGTGCCATGGGTGGCCTCGAAGATGGCGTGGCCGCTCACATAGTTGATGTTGCCGCCCGGGGCGATGCCGATGCCGCCCACCTGCGCCGCCAGGGCGTCGCTGAGGTAATCCCCGTTCAAATTGAGGGTCGCGATGACATCGAAATCCTCCGGGCGGGTCAGGACCTGCTGAAGGGTGATGTCGGCGATGGCGTCTTTGACTAGGATCCCCTGGGGCAGCCTGCACCAGGGGCCGCCGTCGAATTCCACGGCGCCGAACTCCCGTTTGGCCAGTTCATAGCCCCAATCGCGGAAGGCCCCTTCGGTGTATTTCATAATGTTGCCCTTGTGGACAATGGTGACGCTCTTGCGTTTGAGGCGGACCGCGTAGTCCAGGGCGGCGCGGATTAACCGCTCCGAGCCGGGCCGGCTCACGGGTTTGATGCCGATGCCGACGAGGTCCGGGGCCTCTTTGCCGAAGCGGATTCTCTTGAGCGCCGCCGGCAGGTCGCGCCCGATGAATTGAAGGAGTTTTTTCGCCTCCGGGCTGCCTGCTTGGAAATCGATGCCGGCGTAAATGTCCTCAGTGTTCTCGCGGAAGATGACCATGTTGACCTTCTCCGGGCGTTTGACGGGCGAGGGGACACCCTGGAAGTACTGGACCGGCCGCAGGCACACATAGAGATCGAGCGTCTGCCGCAGCGCGACGTTGAGCGAGCGAATCCCGCCGCCCACGGGTGTCGTCAACGGCCCCTTGATGCCAACACGGAATTCCTTGAATGCCTCGATCGTGTCGTCGGGCAGCCAATTGTCGAACTTGTCCTTGGCTGTCTGGCCTGCATAGACCTCGAACCAGCCCACGCGGCGGCGCTCGCCGTAGGCCCTCCGCACGGCGGCGTCGAAAACGCGCTGGCTGGACGCCCAGATGTCAGGACCGGTGCCGTCCCCGCGAATAAACGGCAATATGGGGTGATCGGGAACGTCCAGGCGTCCGTTGTGAACGCCAATCTTCTCGCCCGCAGGGGGCGTAATGTCTGTATAGGCCATGTCGTGTATAGATTGCAGAGGTTATGCCGGTTTTCAAGCGCGCGCAGGGTTTGGAGTGGCGAGTGGCGAGTGGCGCTGTCAGACGGGGGTTTGAGGGTCAGGCCCGGCCGGGCGTTACCCACTGCTGCGTCACCGCGTCGGTTGAGGCGCCGGCCCCGGCGAACTCGGCTTGGACCCTGGCGACGACGCTCTCGACGGTGAGGCCGTGCCGGGTCCGCAAGTCCTCAACGGAGGTCGCGTGCTCGATAAAACGGTCAGGCCAGCCGACCTGGACGACCGGCGTGGTGATGCGTTTTTCGCTGAACAGTTCCAGCACCGCGCTGCCGTAACCGCCGGCAAGGACATGGTCCTCGAAGGTGACCAGCACCCCGGCCGTCCGCCCGAAAAACTCGGTCGTCTCGGCATCCAGCGGCTTGAAAAAACGGGGATTGACAATGGCCACATCGTGGCCTTGGGCGGCGAGTTGCGCCGCCGCCTCCCGCCCGAGGCTCATCATGTTGCCCAGGGGGAACAAGGCGACCTTGGGCCGCCCGTTGTGCGCAAAGTCCTGGAGGACTTCCGCTTTGCCGATTTCCAGCAGCGCGGGCTGATCCTTGATCGGCACGCCCTCGGCCGGCCCGCGCGGGTAGCGGATGAACGCCGGGTGCTGCTGGCGCGTGGCGGTGAACATCATGTCCACCAATTCGTCCTCGTCTTTGGGGGCCATCCCGATGCAGTTGGGAACCGGGCGGATGTAGCTGATGTCGAACAGGCCGTGGTGGGTCGGACCGTCCTGCGGCGAGAGCCCGGCGCGGTCCATGCAGAAGAGGACCGGCAGGTCCTGAAGTGCCGCGTCATGCACGATGCAGTCATAGGCGCGCTGGAGGAAGGTCGAGTAGATGGCGCAGACCGGGTGAAAGCCCATGGTGGCCATGCCGCAGGCGAAAAGGACCGCGTGTTCCTCCGCGATGCCAACGTCGTAGTAGCGGTCGGGCATGCTCTTCTCCAGGAGCTTGAGCCCCGTCCCGCTGGGCATGGCCGCGGTGATGCCGACGATGGAAGGGTCGCCCTGGCAGAGCTTGACCATGGCCTGCCCGAAGACGTCCTGCCAGTTCGGAGCCACGCCCGGCTTGGCGGGCAGGATTGCGCCGGTTCGGACATCGTAAGGGCCGAGGCCGTGGAATTTCTCGGGGTTCTTGAGCGCCGCATCGAACCCCTTGCCCTTCCTGGTGAGCACGTGGATGACGATGGGATGATCGCAGGTCTTGGCAAACTCGAGGGTGTGAATGAGCAGCAGCAGGTCATGGCCGTCAATCGGGCCGAGGTAGCGCAGCCCCATCTCCTCGAAAATCAGGCTGCTGCCGTAGCCGCCGCGGCCATCGGACTCCTCCGCCTTGGCGCTGGGCTGGAGGCCCACCTCGCCCAGAGCGCCCTTGAACCCTTCCTCGGCCTTGTGCGCCAGCTTCAAGGCCACTTCGCCCTTGGGAAAGCGCCGGATGAATCGCTCGAAATCCCGCGCCAGCTTGTTGTACGACGGATGGGTGATGAGCTTGTTGAGGTAGCTGGCGATGGCGCCGACGTTCCTGGCGATGCTGAACTCATTGTCATTGAGGACGCCGATGAACCGTTTGGTGGTGTAGGCGAGGTTATTGAGCGCCTCGAAGGAAATGCCATTGGTCAGGGCCGCATCGCCAAAAATCGCTACCACGTTCTCATCCGAGCCGAGCCGGTCGCGGGCGGCGCAAATGCCCAGGGCCGCCGAGAGCGCGGTGCCGGCATGAGCGGCGCCATAGCAATCGTGCTCGCTTTCGGACCGCATCGCGAATCCGCTGATGCCTCCCGTGCTGCGAATCGTGTGAAAACGCTCCCTGCGGCCGGTCAGGAGTTTGTGAACATAGCTCTGGTGGCTGACGTCCCAGACGAACTTGTCCTTGGGGGTGTTAAAGACACGATGCAAGGCGATGGTCAACTCCACCACGCCCAGGTTGGGGGCCAGGTGCCCCCCGCTACGGGCCAGCACGGTGATGAGTTCCTGGCGGATTTCCCCCGCCAACGCATGCAGTTCGGCCAGGGTGAGCTTCTTGAGTTGCCCCGGGCTGTCCAACCTCTCCAGGTATCCGCTCATATCAGGCCTCTTCCGAGACTCCGGGCGGCAACGGCTTGAGCTGCATTTCTCCCGCCGCGCTTTTCTCGAGCTGCTGAATCTTCAGCTCGGCCTCGGCCAGCTTCTCCTGGCAGACCCGGGCCAGCCGCGTACCTTCTTCATACTTGGCCAGCAAGGTCTCAAGCGTCAAATCTTCCGATTCCATCGTTTCAACGATGGTTTCCAGCTTTTTCAAAGCCTCCTCAAAAGGCAGAGGCCCGGCTTTGGCGGGGCTGTTCTGGCCCGCGTTCTTAGGCGCGCCTGGCATAATGGGGAAACTAAACATAAATCCCCCGGCGCGTCCAGCGTGTTTGCAATGGGAGACCGGCGCGAGGGAGTCTCCAGAGACTCCTTGCGTCGTCCCCTGCAATGGCTTGCGGAGAGCTTTCTCACTGGCCCCGGGCACTCCGCTCGGGACCCGGCCGCCATTTTGCGCCTGCAACGCTTATTGGGCCTGTGCAACGGAAGCGGCGCTCAGTTGGAGATGGGCGCCATCAGGGTGCGATTCAGCGTGAGGGCCGTGCGGCTGCTATTGACCGCGGTGGTTCTGAAATCCTGGAATTTCGCCAGTTCCTCCGCGCTGAGGAAAGAAGACCCACGGGCGGCGAAGCGCTGGTAGATGTCGTCCAGGAGCTTGAGACTTCGTTCGCCTTCCTGTTCGGAGGCGAGGTTGCTGAAATTGAGCATTGGCACCGCCTGGTAGTCCGCAGGCAGGCCGGCGCTGGACAGCGCCGCCTGGACCTCCTCCTGCATTACCTGGGAGATTTGTGCGGACTTGCTCTCCTTGGCTGCGTCATCCCCTGTCAACATGCCTTTGAATTGCTCAGCCGTGAGGGTGCTGAGAAGGTTCTTGGTGTAGTCCTGATACTGCGCCAGGCCGTCCGGACCGATCAGCGCCTGCACTTTCTCTTGCAGCACCGCGTCCTGGGCGGCAAAAAGCCCGTTGACCTGCTCGGGCGCCAGCTTGTCGCGAAGCGCCGTGGTGACGCGCCCCACATCATCCATGACGTGATCGGCCAGCAGATCGCTCAGCTTATCCGTTTGCTCCGGCGTAAGCTTCATGCGCTGGGCAAATCCCTTGTAGATAGCAGCCATGCCCAGTTTTTCCTGGTCGCGCAGCATCTTCCTCGCTTCGGGGCTGGAAGTCACTTTGCTCAGCCCGCTGCTGGAACCCAGGTCCGCATTCTCCTGCCGCAGCCTTCCCACCTCTCCGCGGAGTTTCAGCACCTCGTTCGGGCCCTTCCTGACCGGGCCATTCTGGCCGGAAAGCGCGGCCAGCTCCTTTGCGGCGCGGTCTCGATCTCGCCGCGCTTCCTGCAGTTGATTGGACAGCGCGGCCTGCTGTTCCTGTTGTTGCTTGAGCGTTTGCACCTGGGCGCGCAGCTTTGAGATCTGCCGGGCCTGGTAAGTTCCGCCCAGGGCGGCTCCCGCGACCATTGCGGCGATGATTGTCTTCTGGATTGTAGTCATAGTAACAGTTTTGGCGATGACAAGTGAGGTTGAGGCGGGGAGAGTGGTTGAGGCCAGAAGCGCGCCCGTGGCGACGGTTCCAGCCAGTCCGCAGGGAGCGGCCTGGATGGCGTTTGCGGAGACCAGTGCGGCAAGGCCGCTGGCGCCCACCGCAATTTTGCGCTTGGAGAGAACTCCCCGAAGGCGCTCGACGGCGCGACTGACCCGCTTCTGAGCGGCATCTTCGCTCGCGCCAAGGGCCTGGCCGACTTCCTGCAGGGATTTATTCTCGAAGTAGCGGAGCAGAATGGCCGTGCGGTCGGTGTCGTCAAGCGACTGCATGGCTTCATCGAGAAGGGGTTCGATGTGCGTCCAACCGGGGGAGGGGTCGTTCATGTCACTCATCTGGAAGGCTATCTGTTCGCGGGCCTGCCGCCGGCTTTCGCGCCGGACGAGGTCCGTGGCGGCATGGCGCGTGACCTGGTAAAGCCAGGCGGTCAGGATGGTGCGCGGGTTTAATCTGGCAGCGTTGAAGGCGAGGTGAGTGAAGACCTGTTGGCAGACTTCCTCCGCCAGTTGCGGCGAACGAACCTGCCGGAGGGCGGCCGAATAGACCAGATTCAGGTGACGGTTCACCAGCGCCGTGAAGGCGTCCTGCGACTGTTCGCGGGTGAATTGTCCGAGCAGATCAAGGTCGTTCGCGCTCATGTTCATAAGGATAACGCCACCGGCCCCCAAAATCCGACAAACTTTTTTCCCGAACGGGATTCAGGCCGATGGGCGCCTTGGGCGGCAGGCGATTTTCCGGTTGCTTCGGTTGCGGAAATGGCGTAATACTTTGCCGTCTGAGCGTATTACTGCGCGGCCGGCGAGGCGGGAGTGTCCGCCCTGGCGGGCGCCAGCAAGGGCCGCAGACACAAAGCAGATGCATTTGCCGGATGGATTCCTGGACGCGAAAACCGCGCTGCTCTCGACGGGGGCGGCGGCGGCCGGGGTGGGGCTGGCCCTGCGCCAGGCGCGCAGGACGCTGGAGCCGCGCCAGATGCCGATGCTGGGGCTGGCGGCGGCGTTTGTCTTTGCGGCGCAGATGCTCAATTTTCCGGTGGGGGGCGGCACTTCGGGCCACCTGCTTGGGGGCGTGCTCACGGCGGTCCTGCTCGGTCCGGCTGCGGCGGTGGTGGTGATGACCTGCGTGCTGGTCGTGCAATGCCTGGTTTTCAATGACGGCGGCCTGCTGGCGCTGGGGGCCAACGTGTTCAACATGGCCATCGTCAACACGTGCGGCGGGTTCCTGGTTTTCAGGCTGCTCAAGCGGGTGATGCGCATGGAGGACAATCGGGCAACGGTGTTCGCCGCGGCGTTTGCAGGCTGGTTCGGCACGGTGCTGGCCTCGATCACCTGCGCGGGACAACTGGCTCTCTCAGGCCAATCGCCCTGGTCGGTCGCCTTTCCGGCGATGGCCCTGGTCCACATGGTTATCGGCGTGGGCGAAGGCTTGGCGACCGCGCTGATCACGATGGCGGTGTTGCGGGCGCGGCCGGAGCTTGTGGCCGGGACGGACGGGGAAGCGCGCGCCCCTGCCCGCGGCGTTCTGGGCTACGGGCTGCTCATCGCCTTGGGACTGGTTGTTTTCGTGGCCCCGTTTGCGTGTCCGTGGCCCGACGGATTGGAGGCGGTGGCAAAGTCGCTGGGGTTTGCGAGCCAGGCGGCGCCGCCGCTGATCAAGGGGCCGGTGAGCGAATATCGGCTGCCCTTCATCAGCTCGATGGCAGCCGCCACGGCGGCGGCGGGGGTCATCGGCGCCATCCTCGCTTTTATCGGGGCCTACGGCCTGGCGAGGTTCCTGGCGCCGGGCCTGGACGCGGCCAAAAAGGATGCGCCTTCCGGAAACTGAATCGCGTCCTTGCACGGCGCTCCACCGGGCGTCGCCCCGGGTGAAGCTGGTTGCAGCGCTGATGCTCGCCGCCTTTACGGCGCTTTTGCCCCGGAGGCTGGGGCCGGTCTATTTCGCGCCCGCCGCGGTGCTGGGCGGGCTGTGGCTGGCGAGCCGGATGCCGCTGCTCTACGGGTTGCGCCGCCTGCTCCTGGCCCAGACATTCATATTGGGCATTGCCCTGCTCTGCCTGTTCTCCCCTTCGGCCAGGCCGGGTTTCCCGGCTACCGTGTGCAAAAGCAATCTTTGCGTCCTGGCCTTGCTGGTGCTGGGCTGGACCACGCCTTTCCCTGAACTTCTCCAGGCCCTGCGCCGGATGCGCCTTCCAGCAGTGATGCTGACCTCACTGGCTCTGATGTACCGCTACCTGCCCGTGCTGGCCGAGGAAGCCCGCCGCATGGAACGCGCCCGCGCCTGCCGGACCTTCTCCCGCAAACGGCGCATGGCGTGGCAGAACCTCGGGGTAATCCTTGGGCGCCTCTTTGTCCGCACTGCCGAGCGGGCAGAGCGCATCTACCTGGCCATGTGCGCAAGGGGGTGGAGGTGAGGGAGCAATTATGAACTATGAATTATGAATTATGAAGCGGGGATGAAGGGGGGTTGGGGGGCGGAGGGCGCAGTGGGATTAGGGTTGGAAGGGCAGAGGTTGGCTTCGGGAGCGGAGGCGGGAGTGCCGGCGTTGCGGGTTTGCGAGCTTTCGTACCGCTACCCGCAGGGGCGGGTGGCTTTGGAGAAGGTGTCATTTTCCGTGGCGCCCAATGAGTGCATTGGGGTGCTCGGACCCAACGGGGCCGGCAAATCCACCTTGCTCCTGCACCTCAACGGCTTGTTGCCCGACCCTCTGCCCAAGGAGCCGGACATCCGGGTCGAGGACAAACCGCTGGTGGCGGGCACGGTTGACCTCATCCGCCAGCGGGTGGGGCTTCTGTTCCAGGACCCGGAGGATCAGCTCATCTCGGCCTCGGTCTTCGAAGACGTGGCTTTTGGTCCCCGCCAGATGGGAGTCAGCGGCCCGGACTTGCGGGGGCTGGTGGAGCGCTGCCTGGGCCTGGTTGGATTGAAGGGGTTCGAAGGCCGGGAGCCGCATCGGCTCAGTCACGGGGAGAAGCGGCGGGTCTGTCTGGCGGGGGTCCTTGCCTGCGGGCCGAGCGTGCTGGTGCTCGATGAGCCGAGCAGCGGTCTGGACCCGCGCGGGCGCCGGGAGTTCAAAGCCATGCTGCGGGGCCTGCCCGGGGCCAAGCTCATCGCCACCCACGACCTCGAGCTTGTCGTCGATCTCTGCTCGCGGGTGCTCATCCTGGACGGGGGCCGCCTTGTCGCCGAGGGCCCCACGCTGTCGTTGCTATCGAACCAGGAGTTGATGCTGGCCCACGGCCTGGAGAAGCCCCACAGCCTGCTTCATCATCATCCGCACGGATGCTGAAGGGACCGCAGGATAGAATCGCGCTTTTCACCTTTTCAGGCGCGAGTTTTGTCGTAAGTTGCTGGCCATGAGCTTGGGCGAGCAAATGAGCCAACTGGCCAAACAGGCCAAGGCGGCGTCGCGTGAGCTGGCCAGGCTGACCAGTGCGGAGAAGAACCTCTGCCTGCTGGCGATGGCCGAGGCGCTGGAACCGGGCGCCGCCGCCATCAAGGAGGCCAACGCCCGCGACCTCGAGGCCGCCGCCGGGATGGGCCTGTCCGCCGCGATGCTCGACCGGTTGCGGCTCGAGGACCGGCGCATCGCCGCCATGGCGCGGGGCTTGCGCGAAGTGGCGGCCCTGCCCGACCCGGTTGGGCGGGTGCTCGATGAGCGGGTGCGGCCCAACGGGCTGAAGCTTCGCAAGGTCTCGACCCCGATCGGGGTGGTCGTCATCATCTACGAGTCGCGCCCTAACGTCACTGCCGATGCGGCGAGCCTTTGCTTTAAATCGGGCAACGCCGTCATTCTGCGCGGCGGCAAGGAGGCGCTCAACTCGAACCGGGCCATTGCGCGCATCCTGATCGAGGCGGCGGCCCGGGCGCTGCCCGCATTTCCGCAGCACGCCATCCAGGTCGTGCCCACGACCGATCGGGAGGCGATCCCCGAGTTGCTGGCCCTCACGCAGTATGTGGACCTGTGCATGCCGCGCGGCGGCGAGGGCCTCATCCGCGCCGTTGCCCAATGCTCGAAGGTGCCGGTCATCAAACATTACAAGGGGGTCTGCCATGTCTATGTCGATGGGGACGCCGACCTGCAGATGGCCGAAGAGATCGCGATGAACGCCAAGGTGCAGCGCCCGGCCGTTTGCAACGCCATGGAGACGCTCCTGGTGGACAAGGCCGTGGCGCCCCAATTCCTGCCGCTCATCACGCGCAAACTAGCCGAGAAAAACGTCGAACTCCGCCTCGACCCGGCCGCCATGGACCTCCTTGGGCCTCACCTCCCGGCCCTGCACCCCCGGCCGAACCTCAAGCCCGCCGTCGAAAATGACTTTTACACCGAGTACAACGACTACATCCTGAATGTGCGCGTCGTGGACGGTCTCAGGCAGGCCATCGACCACATCAACCATTACGGCTCAGCTCATTCCGACAGCATCGTCACGCGCAACGAGGGCCGCGCGCAGCAGTTTCTTGGCGAAGTGGACTCGGCCGCCGTGTATTGGAATGCCTCGACGCGGTTCACCGACGGTGGCGAGTTTGGCATGGGAGCCGAGATCGGCATCAGCACGGACAAGATCGGCGCGCGGGGTCCTATGGGTCTGGAGGAGCTGACCAGCTACAAATGGATGGGCATTGGCAACGGGCAGGTGCGTTCATGACCACTTAGCCATCGCACCCACTCAATATGCTTGTCTCCGCCACAGAGATTCCCGCCGCCGAACATGCGCGCTTCATCCGCGGGCGTGTGCCGCCCGGGGGCCTCTTCGCCGGGCACCAGTGGCGCATTTCCCCGGCCCCGTTCCCGCTTGGGCCGGCGCTGGTTGCGGAATTGGAATCCCTTGGGCGGGTGCTGCTGCAATTCTATAAGGCGGTCAATCTCCTTTACCGCCAGAGCGCCCAGGGCGAACAGCCGGACTGGATCGCCCGCTGGCTCGACCAGGGCAAGCCCGCCGAGTTGATCGCCCTTCAGCGGCGCCCCGCCTTCAAAAACCAAGTGCCGCGTGTCATCCGGCCCGACCTGCTCATCACGGAACAGGGCCTCAGCGTGACTGAGTTGGACTCGGTCCCCGGCGGCATCGGCCTTACGGCCTGGCTCAACCAGACCTACCAGGAATTGGGCCTGGAGGTGCTCGGGGGGGCCCAAGGGATGTTGCGCGGCTTTGCGGGCATCTTCGGCGACTCCCCGACAGTCCACATTGTTGTCTCGGAAGAATCCGCGGCCTATCGGCCGGAGATGGCCTGGATGGCGGAGCAACTGGGCGGCTCGAGGTTTAAAGTGCAAGGGGCCGGGTTCGACCACTTTGCGGACGGCGACGCCGTGTACCGGTTTTTCGAACTGTTCGACCTGGCCAACGTGCCGGCCTCGAAAACCATCTTCGAGCGGGCTGCCGCCAACCGTCTTCTTGTCACCCCGCCCCCCAAACCCGTTTTCGAGGAAAAGATGCTCCTGGCGCTGCTCTGGAACCGCAACCTTCGCGGCTTCTGGCGGCGGGAGCTGGGAGAGAGCTTCCTCGACCGCTTGCTGCGCCTGGTCCCGTACACGTGGCTGGTCGACCCCGCCCCGCTGCCCCCGCACGGCGCGATTCCGGAACTGAACCTCACGGACTGGCAGCAGCTCAAGACCCTCTCCAAGAAAGAGCGGGAGCTGATCCTCAAAGTCTCCGGCTTCTCGCCCCATGCCTGGGGGGGGCGCGGCGTTTACCTGGGATGCGATCTCTCTCATGGAGACTGGGCGGCGGCGGTTGACAAGGCCGTCGCCGGGTTCGGTCATGCGCCCTGCGTCCTCCAGCGCTATCACAAGCCCAGCCTGGTCGAGGCCCAATGGTTTGATTTCAGCAGTGGCCGGCTTCTCCCCCTCAAAGGACGCGCCCGGCTCTGCCCTTATTATTTCGTGGCGGGAGAATCCGATGCCGCGCGGGCGAGCCTGGGCGGCGTGTTGGCCACAATTTGCCCCGCCGACAAGAAGATCATCCACGGCATGACCGAGGCGATCTTTGCCCCGTGCTCGACATGAGCCTGATCGAATACATCATCCTGGCCACCGGTTCTCTCTTTGTCATTGTTGACCCCCTGGCCGCCGTCCCTGCCTTCCTGGCCATGACGCCCACCGATACCCCGGAACAGCGCATCAAGATGGCGCGCCTGGCCTGCTGCATAGCCGCCGGCGTGCTCATCATCTTTGCCACGGCGGGCAAGTGGATTTTCAAATACCTCGGCATCACCATACCCTCCTTTCAGATCGCCGCCAGCATCGTGTTGCTGCTGGTGGCCCTGGACATGTTGCGCGCCCAGCGGTCGCGCGTGCGGGAAACCTCCGAAGAAAACGCCGCCGGCCTCGAGAAAACAGACATCGCGGTCACCCCCCTGGCAATCCCGATGCTGGCCGGCCCCGGCGCCATTTCCACCGCCATCCTGCTCTACAACCAGGCCGCCGGCTACGGCCCCCGCGCCCCGCTCTACGTGGGGGCGCTCTATCTCTGCATCATCGCTGTCTGCCTCGCCAGCTATTTCATCCTGCGCATCTGCGCCCCCGGGCCCCGATGGCTCAGCCCCATTGCCATGAACATCGCCGCCCGCATTATGGGCCTGCTCCTGACCGCCGTCGCCATACAGTTCATGCTCAACGCCCTCCTTGAAATCAGTCCCCAGTGGTTTGCGAAGCCTGCCTCGACCCCGTAGCGGCCCCTCGGCAGCGCAGTGGCGAAAAAATTACTTGCGCTCCGGCGGACCTCGGGCATTATTTGGTTCGCCTGTTGCTAAACGGAACGCGGGGTGGAGCAGCCCGGTAGCTCGTCAGGCTCATAACCTGAAGGTCGCTGGTTCAAATCCAGCCCCCGCAACCATTTCTTGCCGCTTGTGCGGCAACGACTTAGGACTGCGAGGTGCCGCAGCGGACACCAAAACGGACACCAATTTCGGTGCCCCGCAAGTGCTCCGGAACAACTGCCGCGTACTCCCACATTACCCCTTAACGCGACGGATCTGCTCCCCGGTAACCTCATCTCGTATGAAAAACCGGTTCCGGCTCATCCAGCGTGGACTGCGGGGCGGCATGTTTTATTGTGTCGATTCCCAGACAGGCAGGCGGGAAAGCCTCGCCACTAAGGACCCCGACGAGGCGGCCCAAATCGTCCTGGTGAAGAATCAGGCCGTGCGTCAGCCGGCCCTCAACTTGCAAATGGCCAAGGCGTTTCTCGCAGCCAGCGATGACGATCTGGGCAAACGCACCTGGCAGCAAGCCATCGACGCGCTGGTCGATGCCAAGCACGACTCCACCAAGGCCCGGTGGTTGCGCTCCGTCAAACATCCGGCCTTCGATCCCCTTCGTGAGCGCCTTATCATCGAAACCCATGCCGAGAATTTCCTGGCGGTGCTCAAAGCCGGCACGATTTCGACCAACCTGCACCTGCGCCAGATCCAGAATTTCGCCCTCGATCTGAATTGGCTCCCCCGGCCGATCATCCCGCGCCGGCAATGGCCAAAGGTCCAGTTCCGCGACCGTCGGGCCATAACCCGCAATGAGCACGAAAAGCTTGTTGCCGCCGACCCGAATGCCGAACGGCGCGTCTTCTACGAAGTTGCCTGGCACTTGGGAGCGAGCCAGACCGACATTGCCCTGCTGAGAGCGGAGAACATCGACTGGCGGGCAAAAATCATCACCTTCGAGCGGCTCAAAACCGGGCAGCCATGCGTCGTCCACTTTGGAAATGACTTTGCCGCCGTGTTGGAGAAACTGCCCAAGCAAGGTCTCCTGTTTCCCACCTTCTCGAAGCTCAAAGAAGGACATCGCTCAACTCACTTCAAACGGACTTGCAGGAAAGCTGGGGTGAAAGGAGTCACCTTGCATTCGTATCGTTATGCTTGGGCTGAACGGGCGCGAGTCGCGGGATACCCGGAACGCTTTGCGCAGGAGGCCCTGGGACACAACAGCAAAGCCGTGCATCGCGCCTACGCGAAAAATGCGCAGGTCGTTCTGCCTTCTCTCGAATCGTTTGAGAACAAGGCTCGCCAGCAGAACATCGTTCCGTTTCCCAAGCCGGGAAACGCGGAGAAGACGGCGGCGCAGGAGGCTGGGAGCTGATCGGGAGAGTTTATTCGCTAATCTTATCGCTTACATGCGGCTGCCGTTGACTAGCGGGCCTCTTTGCAGCAAAATGCTGTTTGTCTAGCATAAGGGAGGCGTATGCCGAAGAACGGGGTGTTAAGCCGGACCAAAGCGAGGAATGGAGACAACGTTTTACAACTGGAGTTCTTTCAATTCAATCCACGGATATATGAAACCACTGACACAATATGGCCGAATGGCCGAACGACATTGGCGGGAATTCCTGCCCAGGATGGTGTTGCGGCTGGAAACGACGGGGCTGTTGCAGACGGCCTTGCTGGAGGCGGAGGAGAGGACCGACGAGGAATTGGACCAGCTTCGCCGCCAGTTCATTCAGGAGGGGTTGACGGCGCAGCAAGCCCACGACCGGGCTTGGGAGATCGTGCGGGAGAGGTATCTGTTGCTGCCGCCGGAGTCGCCATAGTGGCCGCCCAAGAACCGGCTGAGCCGGAACCACTGCGCAATCAGGGCAACTACCGCATCACCGACGACGACCGGGTCGGCGTTGGCTCGCTCAAGCAGAAATGCCGGAACAACCTGGTCGCTATCGAAATGCTCCAGCGGCTCGAAACCGAGGGGCGAGCGCCGACGGCGGAGGAAAAACGCACCCTGGTTCGATATGTGGGCTGGGGTGGGCTGCCGCAAGTCTTCGATTCCTATAACGACGAATGGAATGAGGAACGCCAACGGCTGGAGTCGTTGCTGACCCCGGACGAACTGGAATCGGCCCGCGCGACGACCCTCAATGCGCACTACACGTCTCCGGTTATCGTCCGGGCCATGTATGTGGCGTTGCAGCGGCTGGGGTTCGAGCACGGACGGATTTTGGAGCCGGCTTGTGGCCTGGGGCATTTCATCGGCCTCATGCCCGACGAGATGCACGGGCGCTCCCGGATTACGGGCATCGAGATCGACTCGATCACCGCGCGGTTGACCAAAGCCCTTTACCCTGACGCCGACATCCGTCACCAGCCCTTCGAGGAAGCACGGTTGGCGGATGGGTTCTACGACGTGGCCATTTCCAATATCCCCTTTGGCGATTACAAGCCCTTCGACATCGGCTTCAAGTCCTGGCATTTCGTCATCCACGATTACTTCTTTGCCAAAGCCCTGGACAAGGTCCGGCCAGGCGGATTGGTTCTGTTCATTACGTCCAAGGGAACCCTCGACAAGATCGACGGCGCGCTGCGCGAATATGTGGCGCACCAGGCGGATCTGGTCGCGGCGATCCGCCTGCCGAATGACGCCTTCAAGAAAAATGCCAACACGGAGGTGACCACCGACATAGTGATCCTGCGCAAGCGGTCACTGGGCGAGCGGCCTGGCGGCCCGGCCTGGAAGGCGGTGGTCGAGATCACCAATTCAGTGGGCGACACCATTTCCGTCAACGAATACTTCGCGTCCCATGCCCAAATGATGTTGGGTGAAATGCGGCTGGAAGGCCGAATGTATCGAAGCGCTGAACCGACCCTGGTCGGCGATGGGCGCGACCTGGCGGAGGCGCTTGCCCGGGCCATCGTTTCCTTGCCGCCCAACGTATTCGAGCCCATCGAAACCCAAGTCCAAGGGCCGGTGGTGGAGGAAGTCTTCCCCGCCCCCGAACACATCAAGCCCAACGCCTACACGCTCGTCAACGAGCGGATCGCCATCCGCGACGGCGACCAAATGCAGGTGCTCGATGGACTATCCCCGGCACGGGTGTTGCGAATCCGGGGGCTGATTCGCGTGCGGGATGCCGTTCGCCGTTGCCTGCGCACCCAGATGGAAACCACCGACGAGAGCATCCTCGAAATTGCCCGGCTACAACTCAACCAGTCATACGACCGTTTCGTGGCGCGGTCCGGGCCGATCTCGGAGCGGGCCAATACCGCCGCATTCCGAGGCGACCCGGACCTGCCGCTGCTGCTTTCTCTCGAGCATTACGACCCTGAGACCAAACGGGCCGCCAAGGCCAGTATCTTCCGGGAACGGACGGTGCAGACCGGGCGCCGGACCATCGAGATCAACACCCCACAGGATGCCTTGCTGGTCACCCTGAGCGACCGAGGTTGCGTGGACCTGGAGCACCTGGCCGGATTGCTGCACCGCAAGCCCGACGACTTCGTTCCTGACCTCAAAGGCGCCATCTTTCTCGACCCTCAAACTCACCGCTGGGAAACCGAGGACCAATACCTTTCCGGCAATGTTCGGGACAAGTTGGCGAATGCGGAAGCCGCTGCCCTGGTGGACGACCAGTTCAAAGCCAACGTCGAGGCATTGAAGCTGGTGCAACCGGCCGACCTCTCAGCATCCGAGATTGACGGACGGCTGGGGAGCACCTGGATTCCAGCGGCAGACATTGAACACTTCGCCACGGAGTTGCTGGGGGAGAGCGGCGTCTCGGTGAGCCATGTTCCGCAACTGGGCCTCTGGGTTGTGCGCGGCGGCTATGGCGTCAGATTATCGGTGGCCAACACCACCGAATGGGGCACCGACCGGCGCAGTGCCCTGGAACTTTTGGAAGATGCCCTCAACCTGCGCACGCCCACCGTGTATGATCACGACCCCCAGGCGGAGCGCGACGTAGTCAACGGTCCCGCCACCGAGGCTGCCCGCGACAAGCAGGAGAAGATCAAGGAACGGTTCAAAGGCTGGCTGTGGCAGGATGACGAGCGCCGGGAACGGCTGGCCCGCATATACAACGACGAGTTCAACAACGTCCGGTTGCGGACCTTCAATGGCGACCACTTGAGCCTCCCCGGCGCGAGTCCCGCCATCACGCTGCATCCCCACCAGCGGGCGGCGGTGTGGCGCATCCTCCAAACCCCCAACTGTCTCCTGGCCCACGTTGTCGGGGCCGGCAAGACCTACACCATGGTGTCGGCGGCGATGGAATTGAAGCGGTTGGGCCTCGCGCGCAAGCCCTTGTTTACCGTTCCCAACCACATGCTGGGGCAGTTCTCGTCCGAACTACTCACCCTCTACCCCGGAGCCAACATCCTCGTGGCGACCAAGGAAGATTTCGAGAAACAGAAGCGGCAGACCCTGATGAGCCGGATTGCCACGGGCAACTGGGATGCGGTCATTGTCACCCACTCCAGCTTCGAGAAGATTCCTGTGTCGCGCGAGACCCAGGAGGAGTTCATCAAGGGAGAACTGCGCGAACTGGCGCTGGCCATCGAGCAGCAGCGCAAGGAAGGGGATTCGCGCATCGTCAAGAGCCTGGAACGGGCCAAGAAGCGGCTGGAAAGCAAGCTCAAGGAACTCGCGGCCAACGAAAAGAAGGACGACGGACTCACCTTCGAGGAACTCGGTGTGGACCGGTTGTTTGTGGATGAGGCGCACTATTTCAAGAACCTGTTTTACATCTCCAAGATGACCCGCATCGCCGGCCTCCCACAGACGGCTTCACAGCGGGCCTTCGACATGTTTCTGAAAGTGCTCCACCTCCAGCGGATGAACAGCGGCGGCGGAGTCGTTTTCGCCACCGGCACCCCGATTGCCAACTCCGTGGCCGAGATGTACACGATGCAACGCTACCTCCAACTGACGGCCTTGAAAGCGTTGAAGGTGGACCATTTCGATTCGTGGGCGGCGACCTTCGGCGAGCCGGTCTCCGCGATGGAATTAGCGCCGGACGGTTCAGGCTACCGCCTCAACACCCGGTTTGCCCGGTTCATTAACGTCCCGGAGTTGATGCAGCAGTTCCGGCAGGTCACCGACATCCAGACCCAGGCGATGCTAAAGTTGCCCGTGCCCGAACTGCGGGGCGGCAAGCCGCTGGTGGTCAGCGCCCCCTGCTCGCCCGAGTTGAGAGCCATTGTGGAATCGCTGGTTGACCGGGCCGAGGCGTTGCGCACTGGGTTGGTTGACCCCCGCGAGGACAACATGCTGCTGGTCACCACGGACGGCCGGAAGGCGGCGCTGGACTTGCGGCTTCATGACCCTTCGCTCCCCGACCATCCCGACAGCAAGGTCAACAAAGCCGTAGAGCTAATCGAGCGCCGCTGGCGGGACACGATGGAGCAGCGACTCACCCAATTGGTCTTTTGCGACCTGTCCATCCCGACCGGCGGGCGGGGTTTCTCTGTCTATGAGGACATGCGCGACAAACTCCAAGTGCGCGGCATTCCGGCGGAGGAGATCGCCTTCATTCAGGATTATGACAGCGACGAGGCCAAACTGACCCTGTTCCGCGCGGTTCGCGCGGGGAGGGTGCGGATTCTATTTGGCAGCACGCAGAAGATGGGCACCGGGGCTAATGTGCAGGAGCGGTTGATCGCCCTGCACCATCTGGACGCGCCGTGGCGGCCCGCCGATGTCGAGCAGCGCGAGGGAAGGATCTTGCGGCAGGGAAATCAGAACGCGGAAGTTCAGGTTTATCGCTACGTCACCGAGGAATCCTTTGACGCCTACATGTGGCAAGTCCTGGAGACCAAGGCGCGGTTCATTGCGCAGGTGATGACCGGCGAGAGCGATTTGCGGCGCATTGAGGATATTGACGGGGCGGCGCTGACTTACGCGGAAGTGAAGGCCATTGCGTCGGGCAATCCCATGGTCATCGAGAAGGCGAGCATTGATGCCGAAGTGGCACGCCTGAGCCGCTTGCGCAGCCAGCATGGCGAGACGCAGTTCCGGTTGCGCGCCCAGATACGGCATCTGGGCGACGAGGGACCGCGCCTGGAGAAACGTCTCGACGAAGTCCGCCGCGACGTGACGACGCGGCAGGACAGGCATGGCGACCTGTTTTCGATCCAGTTGGATGGCCAGCAGATCCGGGACCGTGGGATTGCGGGCGAACTCCTGCTCCGCCAGGCCGAAAGGATGAAGGGTTCCCGCGCCGAGCGCCAGGTTGGCCTTTTTGCCGGGTTCAGCCTTTGGGTTGCCGACAACTTCATGATAGGGCCGGAGATTTTGATTAAAGGAGCCGGCACCCATCTGGCCAAGGTGGGGGACACGGCACTGGGGACCATGCGTTCAGTGGAATACGCGATCCAGAATCTCGAAGAAACGGCGGCGAGCCTCGAACAACGGATCGCCGAGACCCGCAAACGCGTCGCGGATTTGATCGCGCAGAGTGAACAACCCTTCGAGTATCAAGCGCGCCTCGCGTCGCTGGTCCAGCGGCAACAGGACATCGAAGAGGCCCTGGACCTGACCAAGAACCAGGCGTCCAGCCGGCTGGCCGCGGACGCAAACGGAGGGGCGGAGAGCGGAGAAAACCAGGAGGCCGGAGACAACTCGGTGTGAATGTGTTCACCACCCGCCCACTACCCATCATTACACGCTGACGCGTGGGCTTCAAGGTGGACCAGATTGTTAGTGAGTATGAATAACAGAGAAATTCCTATGGAACTGCAAACCTCAAAACCCCGGTTGGCCGCGCAGGACTGGTTCATTGCCTTTCTGGCGAGCAAAGGCTTTCATCCCTCTCTGCCCGACACGTTCTCCAACGGCAAAGCCACCATCCGCATTCGCGGAGACCACCTCATCGCCGATCCGGGCAACGGAGATAAATGCTGGCAATCCGACATTGCCGATGCTGAGGAGACCAGCATCACCCTGGTCGTTGGCCAACTCCTCAAGCTGCCGTCATTTCGCACCGATGCCGATCTGGCCAAGGAACGGGCCGAGAGGCAACGCCTTGAACAGGCTCTCGATGGAATTGCCGCTTCGATCAAGGAGGGACCCGACACCGGCGGGGGTGTCCAACTCCGGCGTTTCTTGTGGTCGTTATACAACCAGCATCACCTGGTGAACCTCTGGCGCATGACGGCTTCCCTTGATTCCCAGCATGCCGCCTGGGTTTCGCAGGTTTTCGCGGGCGCGATGACCGGCCTATTGAAAGAACACGACTTAAAACGAGCCCTGGCAGCCTCAGGCGAGATGAGGCGCTGGGATAGCGAACGGCCGGATACCGAGGCCCTGCGGAAGCTGGAGGATGCCGAGCATCTCGTTTCCGGGCTTGCGCGAGCCACGTTGCCCAGCCGTTCGCACACCCAGATCGCCGACTTGCTTGGGCAGTTTTCCAAAACCAGGCAAATCCTCCGTTCGGAGGATTCGTAAGGTCGTCAACCGCTCCTTTTGGATGCCTGACTACCCACCCCTTACCCACTTACTACATCGTAACGCTTGGGCACTGGAGTATGCCAGAATGATGGCGAGTATGAATAACGCAAAACCTATTCACGAGGTCCGGCTCGGTTCCATCAAGGCCGCGGTCTGGAGAAACGAAACCACAACCGGTTTCCGCTACAACGTCACCTTCAGCCGGCTCTACAAGGACGGCGACCAGTGGAAAACGACCGACAGCTTCGGTCGCGACGACCTGTTGCTCCTGCGCAAAGTGGCTGACCAAACGCATTCCTGGATTCTGGCCAAGTCCCAGGAACACCCCAGCCAGAACCCTTCCAGCGGCTCCCAATCCAGCCATGCCAAACCGGCTTCAACCGGGGATGGCTCCTCGTCGAACAAGGAGGAAAGGCTCAGCACGCCCGAGTTGGCGCTTCCGGACTGACGGCGAACAAAACTGACACAAGATTATGAATCACAAATTCCTCGTTGAAATCCAAGACCGGCGGGACACCCGGTGGCTGGTGGACTCCGAAGAACTGCGGCGTCGGCTGGCGGTCTTCACCTGCTTCCTCACGGACGCGGTAACGGAGGGGCCGCGACCGGGAATCCTGGTTATCCAGGACGAAGTGCCGGAAAAACAAGACCACCTTGCTCACACGGCATGAAATCAACGGTTGCGCTAGCGCCTATTCGTGCGGCGCGGGCGAGTCCGTTACGCGTGGCGACCGGCGGCTCCGCGAGCTGGAGTGCTCGAAGCCCGTCGCCGCCGCTCGCCCGCGCCGCACCAATGACGGCGCGGTGCGTGTCCGGGATTCTCAACCCCGCAGAAACACTGAAGATCCAACCTTTCCAAGGGCTGTCGTTTCGAGGGCTTCGCCCCTCTTCATTAGCCGCGCCAGATGTGGTATAACACGGACATGGGCATTTAGTACGCTGTTTGATTTCTTCCATAAGGAGATTGCCATGCTGAACTTAAAGCCATTGGAACGACTGGGGCGAATCGTCACCACGCCCAACGCCAGAGCAAAGTTATCTCGCGCGGAGATTACCACCGCCTTGCGGCGCCACTTGGGGAGTGTCTGCGGCGAGCCGAGCGGCGGCATTGGACGACACAGCAAAGGGACTTCGCTGGAGGGTTGCCGCATGTTGACCGCCCACCGCGCCACGAACGGAATCCGATTTTGGGTCATTTCCGAATCCGGTCCGTCCCTCACGCGAGTGATGCTGCCGGACGATTTCCGGAGGGTTCAAGACCTGACGGGGCTGCCGGATTGATTGAGCGCATCCGACCCAACGGACAGCAAATATGGGGTCCGAAACCAGTTGGAGGCCGGGATGCCAAAACAACCGAGTTCTCGGAGCTTTCGCCAGCCGGCATGGCGGTCCTGTCCTGCACCGTCACTGCCCCTCACAACTCTGAGGCAACACCTCCACTACTCGTTTTTTGCGAGCGCGAATGGCGGGCTATCCTATTTGCATATATGTTAACCATATCACCAGTCTATCAGGAAAACGCTTCAGACGTTTACCAACCTTTCTTTAATTCAGGGTTTCTTCAACTAAGGCTTAGTCAGCCGGGGCTCTGGCATGGACGTGCGTCCGAGTTGCTCCCACTGACCAACCCCGTGCAGCGGCCGGCGTTAGAGAACCTGCTCAAGGGCATGAGTCCCGGCGGCAACACACGGCTCGTCGCGGAGGCCGAGAATCCGGATCGGCTGGCGGCTTGGCGTGTCGTCATCACTCTTCCACCGGTTATTAACCGGGCCTGGTCATTGCGGCCCAGGCACGTTCGGCTCGCCCTCGAACGCGATTTCGTCAAAGCGGTTAACCGCACTTTGAAGCTGCTAGAGAGACGGGCGTCTGAGCCTTTGGAACGCGCGGGCACAGCTTGCCTGTTCGCCGCATTTCGCACCAAGGCCGCCCAGGATTTTTCCCCTCAGATTCAGGCGACGGTTTTGTTTCTCAACCTGGGAATCCAACCCAATGGGAGGGGCATGACGTTTTCGCCGGAGAGGATCATGGGGCTGGAAAACGGTCTCAAGACGTTCTTCGAGCGCCAGATTTCGCCCTGGTTGGCCAAGCAGAACCAGTGGTGGGGAGTAGTGTGGAAACGCGGAGATGACCCCACCACTCCTCGCCATACGATGACCACCGAAGAAAGGGCAGAGTGGAGTGGCCGTAATGAACAAGGGGCTCGTGTTTACCCCTTGCCGTGGCACGTCAATGCCTGGCAATCCTGGGCAAGACGTGTCTGGAGTGCGAAGGTCGCTGAGGGGTTTTCGGAGGCTTGTAAAGATCCCGCCACCGCTATAATCACGAAGGCAAAAGACTTTATCGGCGACCCTATAGTCGAGCCACCCTCCACTCCGATACGCAAGATTGGATCCTATGCGGAATTTGCGGATACGCTCCGGATTGCGCCCGTGTTCCGCGCCGATGTCGCGGACACCTATGGCGCATTCTTCCAACGCCCCCTGGCTCAGGAAATGCTCTTGAAAATGGGGCATTGGCAAGGCCGCGCGGTCAAGGTGTTGCAATTGAAAAACCCGATTGATTCGTCGTCGTTTGGCCATCTGATTGATGGCAGGACACCTGACGGCAGCAGGAGCCTCATTCCACAATCCGGCGAGGCCAACCGACTGGCGGGCTGGCGGGTGATTATCACGGCGCCTCAGGGCCTGAACTGGGTGTGGGGGGTGTGCCCAAAGAAGGTGCGGGTTCGCGTCGAACGCGCCTTTGCCCAGGCGGTCCAGAAAACGCTGAGGCACATGGAACTGGAAATGCCAGGATATGGCGCCTCGGCTCGAGAGTCCGATAAGGCCGGTGTGTTTGCGGTGTTTCGGCATAACGCCGCGAGCGATTATTCGCCGCAGCTTCAAGCGACAGTGCTGTGTTTCAACTTGGGACTCCGCCAGCAGCAGATGGCCACCGCCCTCACGACCAAGCAGGTCATGGCCATGGAGACGAAGCTCAAATGCTTCTTTCACGAGGAATTCCGGGTCAGGACGGAGAAACAGATCGAGCTGATGCCACGGCACGATCAACGGCTTTACGGAAACGTGTCGCAGTTTTTCAGCGCTCTGTCACCTCTTCCGCTGATGTCCCCTTTGGCGGCAGAGTGTTGGAGTGGCAGGACCCAGGATGGAGGGTTGTCAACTTCACCCCCTCTTTGTTTCAGGACATGGAAAGAATGGGCTGAGGGCACTGCGCAATGTGCGCACGACACCCGTCTTGACCGCCCCGGGGAACTCAAACCTGTGACGTCCAAGTTCATCCAGGGTTGGCGGCGCCGAGCGCGGCAAAGAGCTCGATTGGCTGAAACCCACTCGGGTGCGGCCGAGGTTCCCGTGAGCAACCACGAGACGGCCAAGCACGAGGCGCCCGTTCAAAAGGTGGAGCGCGATGAGTTCTTCCATGGGCACTGAAATTGGTGAGCGTCGGGTCTGGCACATCGACCAAGTCTTGGGGGCTCTCGTCGGCCAGGACGTCCGCGTTGCCGCGGAGTCGTTTTGTCCAACCCTCAAGAACGGCAAGGCGCACCAGGTCTTTGTTTCGCCGCGCGAACTCGTCTTGGCGGACAACACCAGCGCCCGAGGTCTGCCCCTCTACGTTGAAGGCAGACTCAGCCGATTCAGCCGTCAGATTGGCGTGGTTCACGTTGAGTTGGACTCCCCGGCTTTCGCCACTGATTCAGTCGAAGGGTCTACCTGTTTTCGCGGGGGAATTGCGGTGATTCTCCGAGGCCCTGCCATCGTAAGGCTGGCTTTTCCGTTCCGGGTCGAGAAGCTCCCGCGCGGGGCGGACAACTACTGGGAGGACATCCGATTGCCTCGCGCGCAGTTCAAGCTGGCGCTCTGACCCGGCGCCGTTCCCCTGTCCTTTCGGGCATTTACGCTCCGTCTCGGCCGCGGTTGTTTAGCTCAGTAAAACGTGGTATTACAAATGGTAAAGGTTTCGATGCCCGGAATCTTCTTTTCGCATAGGAGGCTAAATGGATCACGCGACGGCGCTACCTGTTGAAAGTATGAAAAACAAAACCCAACCCATACATGAGGTCCGGCTCGGCTGCATCAAGGCCGCAGTCTGGAAGAACGAAACAGAAGCTGGCGTTCGTTACAACGTCACCTTCAGCCGCCTTTACAAGGACGGCGACCAGTGGGGTTCGACCGAGAGCTTCGGCCGGGATGACCTGCTGTTGCTGGCCAAAGTGGCGGACCAAACGCACTCCTGGATCTGCGCACAGAACCGGGAGGAGCCGAGCGCAGCCAAAGCCCCCGCGTCCAACGAAGACGCCCGGCGCTGAGGTTCTTGCCGAGGTTTCGAGGCTTCGCGGATTGTGCCTCCAAAACAGTCCCCACCTTTTCCCTTCACCCGCACAAGTCAGCCCGGACCCGTGGCGCCGGAATCCTGTTTTGGCCCCGAGAGTTCGGTAACCAGCCGCCGGAATCCCCGAGGGTAGAACCGCGACACTTGCCCCCAATGCTCCCGCAGGCTCCGGGCACGCAGGAACTCCGCCATGTCCTGGCGGTAAGCCTCCCACTCGAATCCCGACACCAGACCCAGCCGCCAAGCCGACCACATGATTTGCATGTGGTTCATCCAAAGCTGCCGGTAACGCCGGTGCGCCATAGATTCATCACCTGACGCCGCGCCGGTTCCCTCCTCCATGGCCGCCCAAACCACCGGATGATCAAACCCCAGCGACACGATGGCCCGGTTTGAATCCATGATCCGAATCAGCGCATCCAATTTAAGCTGCCGTCGAAACATCAACAGTTGAAGAAAGGTCAACCAAATGCCAGCCAACGCGGCGAACAATCCGCCCACGTTGGCGAGATCCACCGCCCCCACTGCCCTCAACCATTCCGCCAACGCCTCGAATTCCCCGCCCATCGTCCCCCGAATGCCTCCCCTTGCGCAGCCCAAAGACCGTCTCTAGCGCCCTGGAGAGAATCGAGCGATTCAACCGGGCGCTTTAGCTTCCACGCCGCTTTCGCCGCCATCAGGACCGGGGACGGTATTGGCTCAGGAGGTCCTCGAAGACCTCCCGGGGGATGCTGACGACGTCTTCATGGCCGGGAACGCGCAGAGACCCGCGGCGCTCGGCCGGGAGTTTGGCCCCCTGGATGATGACCATGCCGGCATCGGTGAGCACGAGGGACGGGCAGGCGCCGCTGGCGCAGCCACGCGGAGAAATGACTTTCGTGATATTCATCTACAACAACAGTATGGCTTATCTATGCGTTTGTCCAACGCTTTATTCATAAAACTTATCTAAGCGTTTTATTGGGCGGACTCGCAACTTGGGATTGAGGTGAAAGAGGTTGAGGGTTGTTTAATGGGCACAATCCTCGAAAGCCGTGCAACCTTTCCAATAACCTCCGTTCTCCCGGCGTGAGCGCCCTTGATGGCCGAGCGGTAACCTAACCTCTGCTCAGGCTGAAAGCGCCACGCTTTCAATGGGGGGCAGGGTCTCCCCTTTGGCGAGCCGTTCGGCCACGCCCCAAAGCCCCTTGTTCAGGCTGACTTTGGAGTCGATCCCGCGCAACGCCCGCACTGACCGCAGCTTGCCCCGCCGGTCACGGTGGAAGTCGGACACCCCGCCCCGCTCGAGATTTTCGCCTACGCGATTCATGGTCCTCCATAAATCGGTGCCTTCGTCTTCCGCGCGGCGCGCCTTTAAGAGCGTCTCCGGGTCCACGGGGGCGGCGGCGAGGCTGGCGTAGCGGAGCACCAGGGCGTGCCCTGCCAGGGCCAGCGATTCCCGCACATCCAAGGTGCGGGCGCGGAAGCGCTGGACCAGTTCGCCCACCTTGGGCAGGTAGTCGAGCAGCCGAAAGCTTGCCTGCACCACCTCGTCCGCCAGCAGGCCGGCATGACGGAAGCGGATGGCCTCGAAGCTCTCTTGGGACAGAACCAGTCCATTGGAACAGAGTCGGCGGTAAACCCCCGCATGGACCTGATAGGCGCAACCCGCATCATGCGAGTTGAGTAAGACCAATTCCACGTTCCATTCATCCAGCGTCTCCATTTGTTCGGCCCGGCGGAACCGAATCAGATGCTTCTGAAAACCCCGCCGGGTTTCGTTGCGGATGCGTTGTTCTTCCACCGCCACGGGCACCCAATCGTGCTCCCGAAGCCCCTCTACGATGCGGGCTGTGGGCACGAACGCATAGCGTGGGCTCACGCCGCTCATCGGTCCCGCCGCAAAAATGCTCGGGGCCTGACAGCGCAGCGTGTCGTTGCTCAAGGCGGTCGCCTTGAAGTTGGTCGTGTCATGAAGCTTCATACGCGATTCTCTTTCCGTGTGCCGCCATCCGGGATTGAACCGGATCGCGCTTTGGTTTGATGGTTTGCCGGCCAGGCGCGAGACGGCACCTGGGTCTGGCCGGAAAATTCCTCTCTGGACGCGCAGCCCACTGGGGGCCGCCGCCAAAAGGAAAGCGATGCTGGGAAGAGGGCGAGCCGGAACGGCCACGCCAAACGCGAGAGAACCTAGAAGACAGAACAACCCTTGCTTACAAGTACCAATGCCTCAGATCGGCTTGCTTAGTCAAGAAAACCGCGATCCCGGTAGAACGAGCGTTCGGAGATGCCAACCTGGCGCGGTTGGCCAAGCCGATTCTGCGAGATTTTTCCCCCGAGGGCTTCCTTAAGAATTCAAACAGTGTTACGATTTCGGTCACTGGCCATTCAGATGACCCCAGCCGAATCCCCACCTTTGGAGCTTGGACGGGTCGAACCGGCCTGACACAACTCGACACGACGGCGACCGGGGTGATCTGAATGGCCATGTCCGCCAATTCTCGGGAGGCTTATGGAACCAATGGAACACGCGAATAACGCCGAGTTGCTATCCGCCCTGGCCGGCAAACCGGCCGCCGAGGCCCTGTTGGGGCATTTTGGAGGGTTGACCAGCCTGGCCCAGGCTTCATTTGACGACTTGCAGATGATCAAGGGGATCGGCAAATCCAAAGCGGCGGCGATCAAATCAGCGTTTCTCTTGGCGCAACGGCTCTCTCGCGAGTCTTACCCGGAGCCGCCGCTGCTCGACACGCCCGACCGGCTGGCGGACCTGTTGCGTGAACCGAACCGCGTTTACACCGTGGAGACGTTCCAGGTCGTGTTTCTCAACACGCGCCGCCGCCTGATTGGTTTCCAGGCCCTCACGCAGGGGACCTTGGACATGATTCTGGTTGATGCCAGGACCGTATTTGCGCCCGCCATCTCAAAGCGGGCCTCGGCCATCATTCTGGCCCACAACCACCCCAGCGGCGACCCGACCCCGAGCGAGGCGGACATCAAGGTTACCCGCGACTTGGTTCGGATGGGCCAACTGCTCAAAATCGAGGTTTTGGACCACATCATTCTGGGGAGAAGAACGGACGAAAGGCCGAGAGATTACGTGTCGTTGCGCGAACTGGGTTACCTGACGTAGCCAGCCAGGCGTTGGGGATTCCAACTCCGCCCGCCGCGGCATCAAATTTGCCGGGTTGGGCATGGACAATTGTAAAGGGAGGATTCTGATGCACAAACTGATGGCTACCAAAACCGCGCTTCATAAGGCCATCGACCATATCGACGGGCTTCTCCACGGAAAGGAGCGAGTCGATGATTTTTCGATTCAGGGTATCCCGCACGCGGAATTGTCCTTCCGCATCGCCTTGGCTTCCGCAGTGGGGCGGCAACGGCCAACCTGTGTCTTGAGCGAAAGCTTTTCCCCGGATCAAGTCGCCCTCCACTTGTTGTGCTTTCAGGCGCGAATCGCCCTGGCCGACGTCGCGGCCCAGCGCCTGGATGAAGTCGGGATTGCCCGCCTTAACCACGCCGCCGCCAGAATCTCCGCTTCCCCCCTTCACTTGGCCATGTGCGCCCCCTTCGACATCGAGGAAATCGCTTGGGAATTGCTTTCCCTAATCCACGCCGGCAACGTTCAGGTCGTGGTTTGTGAACGGCGCACCGCCGAGAACCTGGACGGTTGGCGGGCCGAACTGGAATTTCTGTCGAAGACGGGCAGCGCGGAAGTTCATCTTCTGGCCGGCCAAATCTCCGTCACGAGTCGCTTCACCGCGAACTTGGAGCAAATGGTCTGACCGGGCGGCGGGTCCGCCTGAACGCGGATGCCGGCACTGCCTCCAAGCCCCCCTGCTTCCGCCGCCGATTGATGGCGCGGACCAACCCACCCAATTGATCGCGCACCGGGGCATACGGTTCGTAGTGAATCGCCTGCAATTCCCGGCACAAGTCGTCCACCGACCGCTGGACGGACATCCGTTCGAACCGGCTTTTCAGTTCCCGGTACGTTTCCCGATGGATGCGAACCGAGACGTGGAAGGCGCCGCCGTGGCGAGCCTGCCGGCACCCGATGGCATAACCCCTGAATCGGATGGGAGAAACGCGGACATCCCGCAACTGGCTGGCCTCGGCGGCGAAGAACGGTTGCTCGCCGTGATTGGCGATGAGGACAAAAAATCTTTCGTGTCGCAGGTAGTGGACGTTGGCCACGCCCGCCTTCTTGCGGCGCGCCCGGACCCACTTGGACACGCCGATGCCGTATTGGGCCATGATTTTCGCGTCCGTTCGGGCCGGATCTTTGTTTTCCGGAATCCTTCCGGCGACGTAGAAATAATATCCGCGCGCAATGTAGCCCACGGCCAACTGCTGGACGAAACCCGCGACCGACGCGGCCACCCATCGATATGCCATAACAGGTCCTCCATCCACGGTTATGGAGCCTCGATGGTGGGACGTTGCATAAGGGCGCAACCTCCCGAAAGCCCAAATCCTTTTGCGGCCTGCGTCGTTTCAGAGCCGCGCAAAACCTTGCCCTTTCTCAAAACCTCTGGTTCGCGCTCCGCGCAGGTTTTTCGGCGGGCGCAGTTTCCCGCGCGCGCTGTATTCCTGTCTTGGCAGTTGCCTAATCTATAGTGGTAGCGCGTTTTGAAAAACCTCTGTTGAAACCTGTTTCAACCCTCTGTTCAGTCCAATCGTTGTCTGCAAAGGAGCTGTGCCTGTCCCCAGGCCGGCTCCTTTGACCGCAGTTCTCAGGATCGACCATGGGCAGGTGGAGTTTGAATCCACCTGCCCACGACGTCATTGAGACGGGTAAATCCCGTCACCTCTTTCGTGTGTGCGAATGCGCCCGGCACCACCCGTCAGCGCGCACACGCCGCTTCAACTGCCTGCTGAAGCTGCGCCGGGCCTTTTGGCCCGCTCCTACTCAAGGCACTCTCATCAGAGTGCGGCATTTGAATCACCGGTTGACAAACCGGCACCGGACACCACTCCGGACGCCACACTCCTTGCGCGGTTATTCCTGTTCTTCACTACAGCAGTCACGTTGGTAGGACGACAGTGCGTCCGGGCCTGCCAGGCATGTCCGAAGCTCCCGCTCCGGCATAGTTTCCAGCGCGCCACCACGCGCTGATTTCGATCATTCGAATACAGAAGCGATGATCTACCCGCCCTGGCCAGGCGTTTTCCGATTTGGCTCCGTCTCTGCTGTGGTTTACTGGCAAGGGCTTGCGCCCCTCTCATCGTTGAGCTTTTCACGGTCTGCTTTTGCGGCAGAACCCCGGAGGTTGTCATCCTCCGGTTCCTCGGTGTCGCCACCGGGAAGCTCCCGACGCCAGCGTGCGTTAAACGAACCTGTCGAGCCTTGCACCCGAATGGCCTTGCGGCTTTGGTCCGAGTCCCGCCGGGGGATTTGAAGCGTCTCGCAACCGCTTCGCACCCACTTTGAACAAGACCGACCCACCGCTTTGCAGCGGCGGGCGTGTCCCGCTCGCCCGCATTCGCGGACGCGCTAAGCGCATGAGATAGAATCTGGTGATTACTCCCGGTTGGTAGCCGGGGATTACTTCCAGAAGCCTCTCTCGAACTGGACGACCCACTCTCGTGGAAATCCAGCTCTACGGGACATGAGCATGACGGTTGGTGATCCCGTCTCCTTAGCCGGATGGTGAGTCCGGTTTGCTGGGCGCTCACGCCCGTCTCAATGAAGTCAGAGAATGCGTTGGCATTGCCCTGACGCGGAAGCTGGTCGCTCCCGCAAAGAGCCGAAGTATAACACAGTTTGGCCGCCCGTTGATAGGGCGAAACGGTGTTCTGCCCGATATTTCAGATGGTTCGTCGCTTTCTAACCGGAATGCCCCTGTTTGCTCAGCCACGCCGACACGGCTTCCGTCACGATTTCCTGCTGGGTGAACGGGCGCTGGCGGTTGAGTTTTCGTTCGGTCGCGGTGCGAATGAGCCTGGCGGCAAGGTCCGCTGGCAGCCGGAATGTCATAGACACCGAACCGGGAACGGGGTTCGTGGCTGTCCCGGTCATCGCCGTCGGCCTGCGTGGCGAACCCTGCACGAAGGCAAGCTCGTCCTCTTTCAGCCTACGGGCTTGCAGCGCTTCGCTCATCGTCCTGCGGCTTTTGTCGGAATAATCCATTGAACAACTCCTTGATTTCATGAGTGGCGGATTGGCCGCGCGGCCCCAACCGCCAGACGACCGTGCCTTGCCCGGCGGCATCCGCAAACGCTTGGCGGAGGCGCAAACCCGGGGTCGAAGGGATTTCCAGGGAGTTGGCCGTCTCCAGAAACTCCCGGCTCAAGCGGTATGCCACCTGGAGTTTGTTTGGCACCAGCACCGCTTGCGGCGGTCCGTGCCGAATGGCCCGCGCCTGCCGGACCACCCGAATGGCATCGTGGGCGGCTCGCAAATCGAGGACCGACGGGCCACAGGGCAGCACGGCCAGATCAGTCAGAAGCAGGATGGCTCGGGTGACCTCGGACAGCCCGGCGGGACCGTCCACGACCAGGAAATCGCACTTCTGCCGCAACTCAGGCAGACGGTCGAGAATATCATCCGGCGTCTGCAGCCGCGCCACGGGCAAATGGGGCATGGCCTCATGTAGCCAAACCGACGAGGAACCCTGCACATCGGCATCCACGAGGATTACGTCCGCTCCCTGTTCTTTCAGATAAACCGCCAAATGCACCGCCAGCGTGGATTTCCCAACGCCGCCCTTGGAATTACTCAACCCCACGATCATCGCCGCCCCCCCTTCATTTCCGTGCTTGCTTGTTAACATGCTAACAAGCTTTGCCGCAAGCTGTTATCTTTGCTTGCAAGCTTGCTTGTTTGCTCGCGGTTTGGCGCCCGCTTGACCGTTCATTTGCTGGCGCTGCCGGGCGACAGGCTCGGTGCGGCTCACGATGGGCCGTTAACCGGACCAGGCGGTCCCCTACGCCCCGATCCAGTTCTCGATCATGCGCCGGCACCCCCGCACTGGAGATCGCCATACGGTGAGCGCCTCCCGCTCGGCACATACGAACGGTCCGGGCATTCGAGTTCCGGCGAGACGTCGATTCACTCTCTGCCGACCTGCCGGGCCGGCCACGTCGGCCTGGCGCTTGGGGCTACCTTACGCGGGTCGGACCTGCTATACTGGGATTTGAGGCGGGATAAAGCCGATCCATTACCGGGACCTGGGGCAGGTTTTACCGGGAAATGAGACAGGCCCTACCGGGATTTGAGGCGGAGAATACCGGGAAATGAGGCCGGAAATGGCGCCGCAAGGCCCTGAATCCATGGCGGATTCCGGCCCGGAACATTTAACTCTGTTTACAAATAGACAAACAGCAACACGCCGGGGCTGTTGTTGACGAAAAAGAGGGGAATCATGGGAAGCGAGGAACGCATCGAATCTAAGGCGATGACAACACACACACCCGACGGAAGAGATGAACTGAATCTCGCCGAGTTCCCCCTCAGCGCGTTGTCTCATCGGCTGCAATCGGACCAAAAGACCGTGCAGTTTGAGGATCAGATTCGGGATGACTGCCGGGGGGAGATGATCACCCGGCGACTGACCATCACGGGGTCGGACGCGTTCGGCCTGCCCAGGGCTCTGGACGATGAGGTGCTTCTGGGTCTCCTCCAATTGACCAAGCTGGGAGGATTTGCCGACCGGAAGGTTCCCTTCACGCGTTATCAGTTGATCCGATTGCTGGGCTGGCGCAACGAGACCAAGAGCTACGAGCGGGTGGAGGTCTCGCTTAACCGTTGGACCGGGGTGACCCTGTATTACCGGAATGCCTGGTGGAATCGCGCCAAGCAATGCTGGATGAACGAGAAGTTCCATGTGTTGGACAACGTGTGGCTTTGCCACCGCCCCGAATTGGCAGTCGTGACGGCGGACGGCGACGAAACCGCGCCCGGCTCGGCGTTCGTCTGGAATGAGGTTTTGTTTCAGAGCTTCCGGGCGGGCAATCTCAAGGCCATTGATTTTCAATTTTTCAAGCAACTCCAAAGCGTGATTGCCAAGCGTTTATACCGATTTCTCGACAAGCGGTTCTTCCTCCGGGATTTGTGGGAGTTCAGTCTCAAGGAATTGGCCTGGGAACACGTCGGCCTGGCCCGCAACTACGACACCGCCAGCCTGAAGCGAAAGCTGCGGCCCGCTATTATCGAACTCGAACAGAAGGGGTTCCTGGAACCGCTGCCGGATGCGGGGCGCTTCAGCAAGGTTCGCGCAGGCGAGTGGAAGGTAATCTTCGGCAACGCAAAGGAGGCGGCGCGAGGAACGTCGCTGAAGCCCGCTTCGCCAGAACTCGACGGCCTGGAAACCGCGCTGACCACCCGTGGCGTGAGCCCGGCAACGGCGCGCGCGCTCATCGGCCAATACCCGCCCCGGCAAATCCAGGCCCAATTGGAAGTCTTTGACTGGATGCTTGAACGTCAGGACCGAAAACTGTCGCGCAACCCGCCCGGTTTTCTCGTCAGCGCGATCAAGGGCAACTACGGTCCACCGCGGGATTTCATCAGCGCCGCCGAACTGGCGCGCCAGCGGCGAGACTCAGCCGCGCGTAAAGAACAATTGGCGGCTCGAAAACAGGCGCGCTGGGAAAAAAGCCGGAACGAACAACTCGAACTGGACCGCCAGGTCGAGAACTATCTGCAAGGGTTGTCACCCGAGGAGAGAATTCGCACGGAAAGGGAGGCCTTTACCCACGCGCCCATTCTCCAGCGCAAACTTATCACGGGCGGCGGCAGCGTGGCAGCAGCGGCCAGAAAGGCGGCCCTCAACGACCACATCCTGAAATTGCTGCGGTAGCGCGATTGGCCTCAGCGCCTCAAAAGCTGTGACGCTGTTGGTGTCCAGGGTCCTCCCCTTGCTCATGATCCTGGTCCTCGTGCGTTTCGGTTGGTTGCTGGCTCTGCTCTTGCGCCTTCCTTTGCTGCTCCTCCTGCCAACGGCGGTCGCTTTCGTCGGCGCTCTTTCGGAGTTGCCGGACCTTTTCCTCCCGTTCCCATTGCTCGCGGACCCCCTTCCGCACGGCTTCCCGTTCCGCCTCGGTGAGCGAGCGCTTCGCCGCCATCCCGGCTCGCAACCGCTCGCCCAGTTTGATCAGGACCAATTCAGCTTTTGTTTGTTCTTCAGACATTTGAGGGTGGGTCACGGATCAGGGATTCTGCCAACTTCCGACAGCGTTCGACCTGCTTGCGAGCGGCGTTGTCGGTGGGCAGGCCAAATTCTTCGGCAATCTCGGCATAGGACATCTGCGCCGCAAAGCGAAACCACAGGTAATGATAACACGGCGGTTTGACCGCACGCAACAAACTAATCGCGTATTCGTAATCCACCCTGTCCCCGGCGGACATCGACTCCGGAGGAGCCTCAACCGTCTCTTGCAAAACTAGTGGGTCCACGGCATCGGTCCGCTGTCGCCCTTCTTTGCGGCCATGTTGTCTGATTTCGTTGCGGGCGATGGTGCGGCACCATCTCAAGAACTGGCGGTCGTCGTCGCTGCGGATTTGGAACAGATGCAGATGCGAGGAAATCTGGTACAGCGTTTTCTCCATGACCGCCCCGGCAAAGTCGGGTTTCTGGCCCTTGCGGATGTACAAATCCAGATGGGAAACTACCGCTTCCGCCACTTCGAGCCCCAGCCGCTGTTTCTGCGGCTCGTCTTGCGCCTGCTGATACGCCTTAACCAGATCGATGATGCGGCCCATGCCCGGGGCGCAATTGTAGTGCCCGCACGCCCGGTTGGACAACACGAATTTGCCGACTCTTGTAGATCCCTGGAGATCCTCGGTCGCGCAGAAAAAAAACCAAAGATTTTTTGTACGGTTCTTCCGCTCCCGCGCATTGGTGTTTGGTGGAAGGCCGGTTGTGGCCCAATCACCCACCGGCAATCCGTAACAGATGAAAGACGAACAGCGCGTTTTCTTGTCCTTGATGGGGCGGCCCCCGTTGCGGCTCACCGTCGAACAGACGGCGTGGATTCTCAACTGCGGGGAGCAGGACGTCAGCATCCTGATGGCCGCGCGGCTGCTCAAACCGTTGGGCAATCCGGCCCCCAACGCGCGCAAATACCTCCCCACCTTCGAGATTCTCGAATTGGCCAACGACCGGGGGTTCCTGGACAAGGCCACCAACACCATTTACCGCTATTGGCTGAACAAAAACCGGCGCCGCCGGGACAATGACGGCTCCGCGTTCCAGGCGAACCAGGAGGCGGCTTAACACGACAAACACTCGACCACCACGTAATCCCTTCACTATGCGCAACAGAACCAGGAATCACGCGGGTTCCGGGGGCCGACAATGCGGCTTCGATTTAACGTTCAGCACACCGAAATCCGGTTCCGCTCTCTGGGCGCGCGCTACACCCGGAGTCCGCAAACAGATCGAAGAGGCCCATCAACGCGCCGTGCACGCGGCTCTGGAGTATCTTTTGGAGAGCGCCGGAGTAACGCGTCGAGGCGAACAAGGACATCCGCCCTCACGGTAACGACGACTCTGACCTCGTGTACATGGGGAGACAGGCTGACTCCCACGACACACACCCGACCACCGCCAAATCGCTTCGCTATGCGCAAAAAGACCGTCTCTGACCTCGATTTCGCCCTCGAACCAAGTTCCAAGACCATTGGGTTTCGCCTGGACCCTGACGCTCACCGTATCCTCATGGACCGGGCCACGCGGCTCGGGATTAGCCCGCATGAGTTGGCCCGGGATTACGTGTTTGAGGCGTTGACCGACCAGGAGAACCGGGCTGCGGCGCGAGCGGACCTGGCCGAGATTCTCGGGCTGGCTCGAAAACTGCGCGGAGATGTGGCCACGGCCGCCGAGGCGATGCTGGTTGAGTGCGGCGGATATACGCCCGAACGGGCGCGCGAGTGGGGGGAAAAAACGTTCACCTGATTCATAATGCTCTCCATTTCAGATCCCTGCAAAGGGGCGTCAGGAATCGCTGACTACTACCTCAAGGGCAAGGAGGACTACTACCTGAAAGGACTTGCCTCCCAGGGCGAGTGGCTGGGCGAAGGAGCCAAGAGGCTGGGACTCAAGGGACCCGTGGACCGAGCAACATTTGTCAATCTGCTCGATGGATTCTCGCCCGACCGCAAGCACGCCCTGGTGCAGAACGCCGGTTCCGAGGACCGCCAATGTTGCTGGGATTTGACCTTTAGCGCCCCGAAATCGGTTTCGGTGCTCTGGGCGCTGGCCACACCCGAAGTCCGCAAAGAAATCGAAGAGGCCCACCTCTGCGCCGTCAAAAAGGCATTCCAGTTTCTTCAGGACACCGCCGGGGTGACGCGTCGAGGCAAGGGCGGCATGTTTCGGGAGCCAGCCCACTTCGTGGCAGCCTGTTTCCTGGAAGGCACATCACGGGCCGAGGACATGCAACTGCACGGGCATGTGGTGCTGATCAACGTCGGCGTCCGCGACGACGGTTCCACCGGGGCACTCATGACTCGTCTTGTGTTCATTCAGAAAATGAACGGGGGAGCCGCGTATAAGGACGAGCTTGCCAGCCAACTGGTTCAGCGATTGGCAGTAACCATTGAACCCCGCGAAGTTGGCTTCCACATCCAGGGGGTGCCCGAATTGATGTGCGCTTTCTATTCCAAGCGGCGAGAGGAGATCGAGCAGGTGATGGCGGAACGCGGCCTTTCCGGTGCGGTTGCCGCCAAGCAAATTGCCCTGGAAACTCGGCCCGGCAAAGAATCCACTCCCTCGGACGAACTCTTCGCCCGTTGGCGCGCCGAAACGGCGGCTATGGGATGGAGCACCGAACAGGCCATGAAACTGGTCCGCCCGCTCAGCCTGCGCCAAGCTGAACAAGAACAGATGCCCAAGGCCCAATCCAACGGGCTGACGAATGAGCCGACCGGAGGCCAAGGTGTCGAGGAACAAGTCCCCCAGGCGCAACCGGACGTGCTCGCAAACGGGCAGCGCAAAAGCCACGCTGCCCCCAAACAGATTCCCGAAGTCCAAACGCTGACGCGGCCAACGCAGCCGGTCCCCGAACCGGTGCGCCCCACGCAACAGGCCCCAGTCCGGAAACCGCAGCCCACCATCAAGCCGGCGCACGGGCAGAGGCCCAAGATTCAAGGGAGAACACGCAACCCGAACGTCAGGTCTGACAAAAAGGTCCACCGGTTGGTGCGCGTCGAGTGGAAGCGTGTTTTCGACGAAACACCGTGGATTCCGGCAAAGGAGCGGCTCGTTTATCTTGCGTGGAATACCCCGTTCCCCAATGCGCCGTTGGCGACCATCCGAACCCTGAAGCTGCCCGCCATAGCCATAAGCCTCCCGCGCCTGAGAATTGGACCCCCCAAGGATTACCACCGCAAGTGGGGGGCAATCGAGAAAAAGTGGAATCTCGCGCTCGGGGAATTGCGGCTCCAGCGCCGCCACCCGTTCGCCAAATTGTCCAAATCCAATCCGCTGCACCACCTCTCATTTCCTGCTTTGCGTTTGACCGCGCATAAGTCAGAATCACCCCAACCGGTGCAGTGGAATCACGATCAAAAGATGACTCACTGAGGGGGAGGCGATGAAAATCGCCTGTCCCAGATGTTGCGTATCGGACATGCGCGATGGCGTCTGCCCCAAGTGCGGTTTTACTCTAACGGTCGGCGGCATTTGGCGGTTTTATCGCGACCGGCTGGCCAGTTTTTTTCGCCGTAGGGCCGTCATTCCGTGCCCCCATTGCGGCGGGGAGGTTCGGATCACCGCCACCCTGTGCCCCCACTGCGACGAGGCGGTAACCGCGAGCGCCGTAGTGGACACCGTTACCGCGCCCCCTCGCCGGCTTTGGCGGGCGTTCGTCAAGAACCCCACGCCAGGCGCGATGCGGCGCTTCCAATGGGCTTATCTTCTCGCCAGCGGCTTGGTGCTGTGGGGCCTGCTCGACTACATCCAGGAGCACGCGGGCGAGCATTGGCTGCGGGAGAGCGCCCTGTCTGTTCTTTACCTGGCCATACTGGGTTTCATCGTCGTGTTGGTCGTCCCCTCATCCGTCTTTGAGGCGGTCGCCGAACGGGCCGCTTGGAGGGTGAAACTGGCGATGATCGCCAATTATCTGACCCTGTTGATCCTGTTGCAACTGGCCGTCGGCGCTTGGTGGGCGAAGGCTTTGACGTTGGCCGGGTTATTCGTCGCCGCTTATGTGGGCGTGCTGATTATGCTCGCCCTTCGAGGGCCCCCGCCAGATGAAGACCAACAGAACAGGTTTGATCCGTCACGGCCGCAAGGGCGGCGGGGGAGGTTTGATTGAGCGCGGAAAAGGGCTTCTGGGGACTGTTCGAGGAACCGAAAAAGGAGACGTCACCGGATTCGAGCGCCTATAGGCTGTTCGGTTCGTCCCCGGACGAGGCGGAGGAGGTGGATGAACCCCACAATTGCGCCCTGGCGTTTGATCAGGATTACGTTTTCTGGGCCATGCGCGACCTCCCGATCCGGCAGGCGCTGACGCATTTCCTGATCGCGGGCGCCAGTGGCAGCGGCAAGACTACGGCGATCAAACTGTTGCTTCAATCCATCGCTCCTAGGTTCAAACCCGGCTGGAGCAGGACGAAGAAGGAAGGGGATGAGGAAGAACCGCAGCCTGAGCAGTTGGTGATCTTCGACGCCAAAGGTGACTCGCTGTCCATGCTGGGAAGGCTTGGACTCACCCTGGAAAACCGCAATCTGTTCATCCTCAATCCCTACGACGCCCGCTCCGCCGTCTGGAATCTCGCCGAGGTTATGGATACCCCGGCAATGGCCCGATCTTTGGCGACACTGCTTATTCCCGAGGAAAAGCACACGTCGGCCCCATACTTTTACAATGCTGCCCGCGAGTTGGTTTATGATGTCATTCTGGCCCTGAACTTCATCGATGAAAAGAAATGGACCCTTCGCGACCTGCTCTGTGCGCTGGAATCGCGCGAGCATATTGCCCGGGTGACCGCTCGCGACCGCCGGGCCGGCGTCCTGGCCGACAGGATTCTCGCAGATCGGCAGCACTCCGACGGCGTCCTTTCGACGCTGGCCACCAGGCTGGGCAACCTCGAGCAAGTAGCCGCCCTATGGTCTACCAGCACTAGCGGCATCACCTTCACCGTCGAGGAGTTCTTGACGCAGCCTGGTGTGCTCGTCCTGGGCAATGACCCGGTTTTGCGCGACAGCTTTTGGCCGTTGAACGCCATCTTGCTCAAGGCGCTCACCAAGGAGATTTTGCGCCGTTCAGACACATTGTTTCCCCGCTGCTGGTTCGTTCTGGATGAATTCCGAGCCATGGAAAAGGTGGATTGCATCCACGAGCTCCTCAATCGCGGTCGCTCCAAGGGTGCTTCGGTGCTGGTGGGGATTCAGAGCGTCGAAGGAATCGTGCAGGTTTACGAGGAGAATGCCGCCAACGACATCCTCAGCCAATGCGCCAACAAGATGTTTCTGCGGGCGGGCGGCCCGAAGACGGCGGAATGGGCGGAGAAGTTTTTCAACTCCGTCCGTCAAATCGAGACCACGGTTACGGAAACGACGGGCAGCGGTCACAAAACAAAATCTGTTCAACGCGCGCTGCACGAGCGGTCGCTTTTTCTGGCCTCGTACTTTCTCGACCTGCCGTTCCCCGCCCCCGGCCAGCCCTTTGTGGCAGTGTGCGATGTTCCCAGCCTGGGGGAAACGTTGGTTGTCCAACGCCAGTTTGACCAGATCCTCGACTGGACCAAGAGGCGCGGCGTGGAGGACGCCGCCGAAGGCTCGCCACCGGAAGTCCTGGACCTTGTGCCTCGTGAAGACCCCAAGGACCAGCACCTTCGACCGTGGACCGAGGAGGAGGAAGTCAAGTTTTGCGGCCCGAAGCGACCCGCAAAGAAATCGCCAAACGCCACGTCAGGCACCGAACCGGACACCCACCACGGACAGTTCGGGCCTGTGCCCCGCCACGACATTCCCGATTCACACTCGCATGAATAGCCGCTTCAAACCTCCAGGGAACGGCCATTCCCGCGATGACTTCACTCAGAAAGGTGACATGCATTTGAACATCATGCCCATTAATCCCTCTGGTCCAGGAAACTCCAAATCTCACGGGCTGCCGCTCTGGACCGTTCTGGTTGCTCTCCTGGTCCTGGCGCTGGTCGGCGTCGCCAGCTTGGGGGCCTTTCTCTACCTCGCTCGCAATGACAATGCGAGAATAAAAAGGGATTTAGCCGCCTTCGCGAATAAGCAAGCCCAGGACAAACTCGCACAGGAAAAAGCGGACGCGAACAGCCGGCTCGCCATGGCCAGAACTCGCCAGGAAGAGCTTCTCGCGCAAGTCCGAAACGCCACCAACTTGTTAGAGCGGCTGCTCCTGGACGCCAAACAGATCGCCGCGGATGCAGATGCCCTCAAATCCAACGAAGCAGGCAAGAAAGTCGCCGTGCATCCCGATTTGGTCGCCCAGGCCCGCCGATTCTATGACCGCGATCTCCCGAGCCTGCCCTCGACCACGGACATCATCGCCGAGCTCGAAGGCGCTCGGCGCACAGAACAACAACTGCTCTCGGCTTTGGGGACCACTTTTACGCCAGGCGCCGATGTGGTTGTCGCGGCTCAGAATGCAGGCTTCTGGGGCCAGCAACAATTGGATGAGGCAGCTCGAGTCAAAACCGTGCTGGCGAGCCTGATCCAGGAAGCCGCGATCAAGGTTTCCGACAAGCCCGTCACTGCCACTGCCCCTACGCTCGGCGTGACCATGAACCGTGTGGCTGAGGCAGAGGCCACTTTCCGACAGCAGGCCATCCTCCAAGCCACGTCTCAGGCGAGCACCCAAGCGGTCGATACGGTTGCCGTCGCCGAGGCCCAGCGGATCATCGCGAAGGCACGTCTGGAAGCCTCCAACATCCTTGCCCAGGTCAACGAGGCCAAGGCGAAACAACAACGCGAGGAATTGCTGCGGCAAGCCGGCCAGAAAGTGGAAGACACCAAGGCGAAGGTTCAAGCTCAGCAATCGATGGACGAAGCGCAAAGAATCGAACTGCGGAAGAAGGCCTCGGACCCGGACGTTCAGGCGAAACTTGCTCCATTCATCACCCCGGGTTACTGGAGGCCCAAGGGCATTTCTTACGACAAGAAACCCCATTCTTTCACGGAACTCCAGTCCTCCGGCGCCTTGGACCCAACCACAGCCGGCCTTCGTAAACTCGCGATGCTTGCAACGAACCCAGGCGACCGACTCCGGCCCCGCTGGAAATTTGGCCCCTACTGGTTGAACAATCCCGAGGCGCTGGAAAAAGTCAAAGAGGTCCAGCAGCTCCTCATCAAACTGGGACCCGTCCTGGTGGAAATGCAATTGCTGGACCAGTAGTCGCCGGCAAGAAGTCCGCCTCCAAATCGAGTCCCCTCCGGCAAATTGCGGACTGCCCTGGCGGGCGATAGATAATTCTCGGCTTCGCACCGCGTTCGCGACGGTGATTTCGCAACGTCGCGCCAGCGGAAAGAGTTGTTGGGAATTTCAGCCGTGTCGCTTCATCCTGCTCGTGGGCGAATCCCTTTTCCGCTGTCACGCCCTTGCCGTTGAAATCGCCGTCGCTCGGCGCGTTGACTCCGCCAGGGCGTCGCATCAAGCGGTCAGCCCTGCGGGCTGGCTGTGTTTGTTTCATTTTTTCCAAGGAGGCGGGGGTGTTTCAGCAGTTTGTGAAAACACCCCCGCCTCCCCGGAAAAAAGCGACGGGAGGAAGGGGCGACTTTAAGGAGAAAACAACCATGAACAAACAATCCGTATCACCTTCCTTTTCGCTCGGCGAGACAGTGATCACAGCGAACGCGCTGGAACAATTGAATCCCGAGGACGTTGCCACTTCGCTTGGCCGACACGCCCGTCGTGATTGGGGCGACCTGTGTCAGAATGATGTGGAGGAGAACGAGCTTTCGCTAAAGGAGGGCTTCCGACTCCTATCCGCCTATGCCGACCGGAACGGCACGAAATTCTGGATCATCACCGAGGCCGACCGGAGCATCACAACGGTGTTGCTCCCGGAAGATTACTAAGAAGCTAAAATGATGAACGAAATCAGGGCAGACCGTTTTCGGGGAGTGCTTCGCAGGGGCGAACCTGCTATGCTCGATGGCGTCAATCAGGCGAGGAGACGGAGGGATATGGCTGGCTATTACGGGTTTTCCAAATCCAGCAACGCCATCGAGGCTGAGGACAACGGGAGGTTCTCCGCTTCCCAACTTGCCCGGCGGCTCGGGGTGAAAGCCGGCGCGATAAAGGCGATCTTGAGCCCGAGCGAATGGCACCATACCTCGAAGCATTTCAACCCAACGGATTACTACTCAGAAGAGGATGCGCTGGAGATTCTCGACCGACTCCGCGCTCGGAGGGAACCGAAGAAAACGATTCAGGTTTTCGAGAATTGCTCCGGCCACTATCTGGAGTGGTCCGGCACGCGCAAGCATCCGCGAGCGGACGAAATCACCTTCACTGGCATCCGTGTTTCCAAGAAGGGGAAGTGGTTCACATTGGAGCTACCGCGAGGACCGGTCCGCAAAGGTGAGCACACCAGGGGCTTTCATCTTCGCGACAGCCAGGGCAAACACCTTGCTTTCAACCCGTGAAGGGGCTACAAACCAAGGGTCCCCCTGCCGGGCGAACTGAATTGTTTTGACTTCGCACTGCGTTCGCGCCGGCGATTTCGCAACGTCGCGCCAGCGGAAAGAGTATTAGGCAATTTCAACCGTGTCGCCTCATCCTGCTCGCAGGCAGTTCCCTTTTCCGCTGTCACGCCCTTGCCGTTGAAATCGCCGTCGCTCGCTGCGTTGGTTCCGCCCGAGCGTCGCATCAAGCGGTCAGCCCTGCGGGCTGGCTGTGTTTGTTTCATTTTTTCCAAGGAGGCACGGGGTGTTTCAGCAGTTTGTGAAAACACCCCCGCCTCCCCGGAAAAAACGACGGGAGGAAGGGGAAGGAAAAAAGCAGAACACCTAATGTATTCCAAAGGAGGAAAATATGGAATCCTGTAGCGATACTTGCACCACGGGCGACCCGAAAATCGTTTTTGACCTCGGCACGTTCGAAGGTTTCAATTTCAGAACCCAATCCGCGGTTGTCCGTCCCTTAACCGCCGCCGAGGTGATCGGCTGGGACCACGACCGGCGAGGTGAAGCGGAATTCTGGCCGGCGGGCGACCGGGCAGAAGTAGCACTCATCTTCAAGATCAAAGGCACTGTAACCGGGCCTGATCTGCTCGAACTGAACCGGTTGCTCTCCGAAATGAGAGGAGATTCCGTCGAAAACTTCCTCATGATTCATTACGTCCTAAACACTTGCGGAGCCGCTCTTGAGGGATTAAGCCGGGACGCCGTCGAGGGCGCGAATCTCGAGATTTTCCTTGGTTCCAACTTCGGTGATTTGCGCGAAGAAGCCGCCTGGAGTTTATTTAAGGTCTATTACGGGGAGGAATACGACTTCTGGGAAAGGAGCCATTGTAAGGGCTTGATTTTTGACGTTGACCGTTTCCTGGATTCGTCGGGATTTTCGGTTGAGGAGGTCAACCTTGGTAATCAAAAGGCCCTGCTCATAGCCCTCAGGTGAGTGAAAGGTGTTCGGCCAGAATCGCGGCCGTCCTGGACGTTTCTGGGGCGGCCTTTTGAAAGTGCATGGCCAACAATAGGTAGTCGTGGAAAGCGAAGCCTGCGCCGAAATGCGGCGGTGGGGGAAGGCAGGAGGATACGCGATTAATGGACACGCAAGCGCCACCAAAAAGTCCAATTCCAGACCAGCTTGCCGTCGCCAAATAAGGGTCGCCCTGGCGGGCGAACTGGATTGTCTTGGCCTCGCAACGCGTTCGCGAAGGCGATTTCGCAACGTCGCGCCAGCGGAAAGAGTTCCGGGCGATCTCAACCTTGTTGTCTCATCTTGCTCGCAGGCAACTTCCTTTTCCGCTGTCACGCCCTTGCTATTGAAATCGCCGGCGCTCGGCGCGTTGACTCCGCCCAAGCGTCGCATCAAGCGGCCAGCCCTGCGGGCTGGCTGTGCTTTTTCAATTTTTTCCAAGGAGGCGGGGGTGTTTCAGCAGTTTGTGAAAACACCCCCGCCTCCCCGGAAAAAAGCGACGGGAGGAAGGGGCGACTTTAAGGAGAAAATAATCATGAACACACAACCCATATGGCCTTCCGTTACGGTCGAAGAAACAGTGATCACACCCAACGCGCGGGAGCGCCTGAATCCCGAAGACGTTGCTGCCGCGCTTGGCCTGCATGCCTGGCATGATTGGAAAGACTGGGCTGACGGGGAGGTCATGCAAAGGGAGGTTGCCGTATATGAAGGAAATACCGTGGTCCGTGGCTATCACGACCGCAACGGCACCAAGTTCTGGATCATCACCGCGCCAGACCGATCTACGAACACCGTTTTCCTGGCCGAGGATTATTGATCCCCCTGCCGCCGAGGCAATTCGGCCCCGGCGGCCTTTTTCGGAAATCAACCTCAAGGAGAAAGCATGGACATTTATGAAACCGTCACAAACCGCATTCTGACCCAACTCGCCGCCGGGGTAATCCCATGGCGCAAAACGTGGACAACCAGGTTGCCCAAGAGCTTGACGAGTCAAAAAGAGTATCGCGGCGTCAATATTCTGGTGCTCGGCGGCACCGAATACACCTCCCGTTACTGGCTTACCTATCGGGAGGCTCAACGCCACGGCGGACATGTCCGCAAGGGGGAAAGGGCGACCCCGGTCATTTATTGGAAATGGCGCACCCCGGAAGAACTCGCTAAGCGCGCCGAGGAGACGGGGAAAGAGCGCATCTCCCCCTGCGTCCCGTTCGTCAGTGCCGTCTTCAACCTCGACCAGGTTGATGGCGTCGCCCGGCTCGACGATGACATCCGGCACCGCCCCGAAGACCGCCTAAAAGTCGCAGACGAGATGCTCGACGTCATGCCCGACAAACCCGAAATAGTCCACACAGTGACAGCGCAACCCGCTTACAGCCGGAGCTTGGACCGTGTGACCTTACCGCACTTGAGCCAATTCCAAAGCGCGGACGAGTATTACGCCGCCCTTTTCCACGAACTGGTCCACTCCACGGGCGCGCCTCGGCGCCTAAACCGCTTTGCGGAGGCGGAAGGGGACCGTGTCGAAAAATACTCGTTCGAGGAATTGGTTGCCGAATTCGGCGCCGCTTTTCTGTGCGGGTTTGCAGGCATCCAGAACGCCGGCACCGACGCGCTACAGGCCAGCTACATCGAAGGCTGGGCGCGCGTGTTCCGCCAGGACAGCCGGATTCTGGTCCGCGCGGCCTCCGCCGCGCAAGCAGCCGCCGACTTTATCCGAGGCAAGTTCCCGGCAAAGACTGCCGTCATAGCCCCCGCAGCGGTAACGGTCTCTGGGATTCCCGCAGACCTTCAACCCTTCCCTGGCTGACCCCCTCCAAGGCCGCCGGCTTTCACCCGGCGGTCCTTGCTGTTCCAATTCCCCAATCCTCGTCTTCCAACTCGAACCCCGACCCAAGGCAACCACTGCCCGGTTCACCGTGGGCGCTCACAATCCCTTGGTCCGACTCCAGCGTTTTCCCTTTCTCGAAGGCCCGATCCGATTCCCTTGGCGCAGCACACCGGATAGCACCTACGGTGCAAACAACCAGTCCTTTCATTGTGGACAAGTGCCTTATTATCAATGTGTTACAGTGTTGACAAACTGCTAACAAACAGCCGGTGATGAGGCGCGAACCCCGCACAGGCAGGGCGATCTTCCACGTTAACACGTCCTGGACAGGGTGATCCGGCCGGCGGGCGGTCAAGTTGGAGCGTCAACTCCCGTTAAACGATAATTCCAATCCTTATGGGTCCATGGCAAAATCATGCCAATGACCTTAGCGGATATTCAGAATCTGATCACCGCTGGCGAGTCGCTCACCGTTGGGTTCAAGGGCGAGGAACGAACGCCTCTCAGCGACCGGGAGATTTACGAGGCGGTGGTTTAAGTTCGGGCGCACAGCATTGACCCCCCTCGTCAGGAAGGCATGGTCATCGAATACCTCCACGCTCACGAACAGGTGAAGAACGAGAAAGTCCAATGCCTTTTGGGCGTTACTCGCAACCAGGCAAACCACATCCTCACCGCGCTACCCGACAAGAACCACATCAAACAGGTCGGAATTCGCGGCCGCCATGTTTACTACGTCCTCAACGAACCCGAAACCTGAACTGAACGCGTCATTCAATGCGCGAGACGCATTCCCAATGCGGACACGCATTGAAAATGCCCGATTTAGCCGCATTTGCCGGCAAATAGGCGGCAAAACGGGGGATTTTTCGCTGTTCTTCAATGCGCCCATTCCCCGGATGGCCCGCTATAAGCGCGAAGGCGTGTATATCTATGCGAGCCTGAAGCCCGGCCCACCCGATGATCCAGTCCGACAGTGCTCGACCACGAATGACCTTGTTGATAAACATGCGACATGAATCCGCCAAAGCAACACATCACCGTGCGCCAGGCTGTAATCAAAGCAGCGGTTACTGGTTGGGCGGGCGACGAGTTAAGCGACTGGCCTTGTCCAGCAACGGCCGATACAATTATCGCCTGGGCGGCGTCGCACCTCGGGCACGGGGGAGGAAATCCCCAGGCCGATTTCAGCCAACTAATCGATGAGGGCCTCTTTTTTGAGGTGCATCACGGCGTTTTTGACCCTCCTGTCTATTATTGCTCGCTCGACCCCGCATTCCTGAAGGAGCTTCCCGCAGAGGAGGAGGCCCTGGACACCTGGAAACGGATGCGTGAACGATACGATGTGCAATATGGCGATTCCACCTGGAGGGCTTTCGGCTTGTGTGCCGGCCAGGGCAGCGAGGGACCGTCGGATGGTCCTTGGGGACCGTGCCTTGGCGCGTCTTGCTGCCGATTCGAGGAGGGATTCTTGGAGTGCATGCACGACCTCAGGTTTGCCGAAGGACTCCACGTGCGGTGCCGTGGGTGTCGCCAATCGGTTTTACGACAGGACTTGCGGGAACATGTTCAACCACTTCTCGACGATAAAGGCTGGGCTTTCACCTGCCTCAAGGTGTGTTCACGGTGTTCAACTGATCGTGGTGCTTTGGAGCGCGCCGCCGCGCGATGGAAAGGTGCCGTCGATCTCGACCGGACGTTGAAGGCTTTTGACAATAAGATAGCCAGAAAGTAGAACCCGAGACCGGGTTTTTGGATTTCGGAGTCCCGCTTGCGGGTGGTGTCATCCGACTCGTCGTATTGCTCCCAGGGCCCCTTTGACTTGTTGCTCTGGAACTCCGGTTGGCCTGAACCGACACGCCGAACGCCCTGGTGCTTCCATCCGGCGGTTCGCCGAACTGCCGCTTCGAGGAGGAAAAGCGCCGCCAAGAGAAAACGGGCGGGTGGCTTTCGGGCACTTCTTCAGCCCCCTGTCAAACCTTCGTTGCTCCCGGCGCTTTTCGGATCAGTTGCTTCTGCGCTCTGAGGGGGCCGCGCGGCCCCACCGCGATTCCGTGTCCCCTTTTCTTGGACCCCCACGGAATCGGACTCTCACTCGCTTCACTACGGACGAAATGCCAACCACGCAACGTGCTCTGTGGCCGACATCAGCTCAAGCCCTCGTTCAGAAGCCGCCTCTGCCACAGCCGCTTCACTTCCGCTCACCCCCCGAGCTGCCCACTTCGGCTCTTACGGGCTGCCGTGGGGCAGGACCTCAACCAAACCACCTCCAACGGCAAAGTGCAGCCATACGCTCGCCGCAGGCATGTTCACCCTGGTCAACGCCTCTCGGTAGAGGGCGAGTTGGCCGCTGTAAGAAAGGGCCTTTCCTGCCCAGTCCACACGCTTTCCTGGGAAGGACTTGTGCTCGACAACAACCCAACCGTGTTCTGTTTCCAGCAGCAGGTCGATGAAGCCCTCGATGCGCTGGCCCAAAGCGTTCGTAGCCTCAATTGGAACTTCGACCAGCACGCGCTTTGGCTGGAAATGCCTCTCCAACGCTCCGCGAAGCCTGTCTGCCATCAGCATCACGTCCTCGCTCTTGAGGCAATTCTCCAATTTGTGGCCGTGCAGGATGCGCTGGACCGCCTCCAACCTGTGCCGATGACCCGGATTGAGAAAGTCGGTCGCCAAAACTGCGTGGAGCGCGTTGCCCAAGTCTGTTTCATCCGGTGACCCCGAAAACGGCAGGCGTGAGCCCAGGTCAATGATTCGACCAATGCTGCTGCCGGGGATTTCTGCCTGGCTTGATGGTGTCAACCGACCGGGTTCCTTGGGCGCAGGACTTAACGAAGCTGGGAACCACGTGTAAGTCGAGTCGATCGGGGTGCTGGCGGCGGCGGCTGGCGGTGTCAGCGACATCGTGGATGAACCGATGGAGTTGGTGTCAGGCAGCGTGATTTTCCCACCGCCCGGCCGGAGCCAGGCGGCTTGCAGACTTTCCAACCAGGGTGCCGGCTGTTCCTTTTCCAGCACAAGCACCAGCCGGTCGCGCGCCCGGGTCAATGCAACGTAAAGCAGCCGCAATTCCTCTTCTTCCGCCGCACGTCGAGCCTTCTGTCCAACCGCGCCCGCTTCCACATTGGCGGCTAACGGGACGCCACTTTCCTGCGAGCCAAAAGGCCAGGGCCAGAAGCGCAGATGCCGATTGGAGAGAGGCTTGGCAAGGTCAAACGGCTTCGTTGAGTCAACCGGTCCCACCGTGACTTCCCACAGGCGCGGCCTCGGCTCACTGTCCAGCCCTGTGCAAATGACGACCGGCCACTCCAGTCCTTTGGCCTTGTGATACGTGCTGACGTGAACAGCGTTTACTTGTTCGTCGGCCGCCTTGGAGTCCGCGCCCGAGGCCACCAGATCGTCGCATGAAAACAGGAAACCGGCGATAGTGGCAGGGGCAGGGCTCTTCACGCAGTCCTGTTCATACTGGGCGACGAGCGCACGCAAGGATTCGAGATTGCCGCGTCGCTGCGAAGCGCGCGTCTTGGTCGGTCCCCACGCGGACACGACAGCAAAAACGTTGGCGCTGCTAATTGCCACGTCCAGCGCCTCGCTCGGTGAAAGCACATTCAGCCTCGCCCGGGCTTGGTCAAGCGCAACGAGCCCCGGGTGGACGAAAGGTTCTTCCAGGCCCCACCGATCGCCACCTGCGCTTTGAGCCTGCTGGAGACGTCGGGCTACGTATTCGAGGCGATCTTCCAACCATTCCTCCGGCAGCCGAGTAGACTCTAACGCGACAATCTCTGCAGAGGCCAGCGTATCCGAGGAATCAGCCAACCGCCGCAGGCAGGCCAAGGCCAACCTAGCCTCCGGGGTGGCAAGCAGCCCGGATTGTGACAAGGCCACAGCCAAACCGCGCTGGGTGAGCGCTTCGGCGACCCTCGCCGCGGCATCGTTAGTGCGGCAGAGGATCGCAACGTCCCGAAGTTCAACGGGGCGGAGTTCTCGCGTTTCCCGGTCTTCTACTCGACATCGGTCATCCTGGCTTAGCAGGCGGACCACGCCCTCACCCAGAGCCGCAGCGTAGTTTACATTCGTAAGTCTACGGAGCTTGCCGTTTGTCTTGTTGAACTGGCCACTCGACAACTCCATGAAGACCACCGCTGGCTGTGGTGGCGCAATGGAAGGACGCTGCGGCTGAAGCTGGATCTCTGCGGCAGGCAGACCAAGGGATTTGCCAAAGGCCGGTGCGAATAAAGCATTGGTCAGACTCACCAACTCCGGCGTCGAGCGCCATGACTTCGCCAGAGGTTCCGCTAGCCTTCCCCCTTTTCCGACTTGCTCCACCACGGTTTTGATCAGATCTGGGTCGCTGCTGCGAAAACCGTAGATAGCCTGCTTCACGTCACCCACCCAAACGGTTTCGTGGGCGCAGGTCGATAGATGCATGAACAGCGCGAGCTGGATCGGGCTGGTGTCTTGGAACTCGTCCACGACAAGGAGGTCCAGTTCGCCCGCCAAGGTCTCGCACACGTGTGGTCGGTCGCGCAGAAGGTGCAGGGCGCGCTGCTCAAGATCGGAGAAGTCCACCAAGCCCCGTTCTTCCTTCAGGCTCTGGAACTCCGCCAGAGAAAGCCGCGCCGCCCTGAAAACCATAGTGATGTAATCACGGATGTTCTCGCGCAGGCGGGCGTGGCTCGCCACCTGGGAGGCGAGCCGCACGACTGGAGCGGCATCCACCTGGCTCTTCTTGCCGGGCTGTGCCTTGCTCAATTTAACCCAAACACTCCACGGCATCCGGCCCGCTCGCAGAGCCTGGCGTGCTTCACCGAGCAAGTCCACGTAGTCCGTCGTGGTCTTGGTTTCGTCACCGTTCTGACTGATTCGTTCAATGGCGTGCTGGAGGGCAGCGGCCAATTGCCCGTCGAGGTTTCCCGCCGCGGCCCCAGGGAGGAACGCCACGAGTTCTTCCGCGCTTTGCTGCCCCATCGCCTCCAGCGAATCCGGAGGAAAATCATTTGCGCGCGCGGCGTCGATGACCGCACGCACTTGGCGTTGCCAGTAATACTGTGAGGTCTGCGAGTCCTTTTGTCCGAGAACATCCGCAAGCTCTTGTAGCTGCTTGAGGGTTTGAAAGTCCACGGCCATCCCGACCGCTTGGCCCAACAGGGACTCAGCTTCGTCCTCGGCGAGGATTTCAAGCCTGGGTGAAATGCCGGCCTCGAACGCGAACCGTTGCAGCAATTGTCCACATACGCTGTGGACCGTGCCCATGAGACATTCTTGCATCCGCTCGGCCAGCTTCGAATGCCCGGAGTCGTAAAGACGCCGCCGCACCCGCTCACGCAGTTCTTGTGCTGCTTTCACAGTGTAGGTCGTGGCAATCAACCCAGCAGGTCGGCAGCTTCCTTCGGAGAGGTGCTCCTCCACGACTTCACTGATGTGGTGCGTCTTGCCGCTGCCGGCGCTCGCGCTGACAAACGTGATGTTCGTTTTCATGCGTCAACCCTCCAGCCCGTCAGGGCATCATACTCATTGAACCGGGCGTGGTCCTCATTCGCCAGCCATTGGGGGACAGGCGGCAGGGAGTCTGGCAGGCCTTCCGTGCCTGTGGTCGGCTCGCTGTCGCCCACGGTGATCTCAATCCAACCTTCGTCCAATTGACGGCGTCGCCACCGCCAGACTACTTCAAAGTCCGCCCAGCATTGGTCGATACCCCCCGGCGAGAACTTCGATGCAACCACGCGGGCGTCAGGGAAGAAAGTGTTTGCGGGCGCCAGCAGGCGGCGATCGCGGAGGAGATAGAAGGCCGGTGCGGGCCATTGCTCCTTATTTTGGCGGCTCAGCAGGTACCCGTACACGGCAAGTTGCAGCGGACGGTTCTCTTGGAGTTCTTTCTCACGCACTGGTCGTCCACCGAATTTCAAATCGACTACAGCAAACTCCTTCTTGGAGTCCTGCACCAGCAGGTCAACGATGCCGCCTATTTGCCCACCGACGAAAGGTGCGCTCGCTAGCGACTCGTTGGAACGAGCCTCCGCCACCTTGGCCTGCCGCAAATGGCTCAGCAGATCGCCCAAGGCCGACTTGCCCTGTTCCAGCAACGCCAAGCCGTCGGCACGTTTTTCGGGGAGCAGCAGGTTCGCGGCTTCCTGTTCCAGGAGAGTGGTCCAACGCCCATCGATCCACCGTTCAAGCGCGGGTTGCGAGGTGTCGCGCCAGTTGATCTCCGAGACTGGCGCAGCAAGCAGCAAATCGAGCAAACGATGGAGGAGCGTGCCTTTCTGCCGTTGATCGTCCTGCAAGCGCAGACTGGCCATTGGCCCGGCTTGCAAATGGGCCTTGTAACGAAAGACCCAGGCGTACGGGCTGTAAATGAATTTCTCCGCGCTTGAATAGGACTCCTGGTCTCGCGGGGCCAAGTGGCGTGACGTGTGCAACTCCCACCATCGCCGCACCGATAGAAGCGGGCGGCGCTCGACCGCCGTAAGGCGAAACGGATCGACGCTTTGATCAGAAGAAAGCACCTTATCCAGATCCACCACCGGCAACGGCATTCCTTTGGAATCAATCACCGAAAGCAGTCGCGCTTGCAAGGGATGTCGAGCTACCGGTTCCCCCGTGCGTTCGCGCGGCAGAACAAGGACAAGCTGCTTCCGAGCCGCGAGAACGGGACGAACCCAGCTTCGGCTCTCCCTCTCTGCCACCGTCTCCGCGCTAGGAAACTCGGCGCCATGTCTGCGCAACTGATCCACTTCCTGAAACGTCCACGGGAGCCGCACCGGGGCGGTGGGTTCACTGAAATTCCACCACACCACCGCGTCCACGGGTTCGTGGATGGCTCCCGGGTGAGCCACGGAATGGACATGGCCAAGCTCAGCCATCGTCGAACCGCTCGACCATCCGGCCCCGCTAACCTGATGCAGCAATCGCTCCAACTGGCTGCGCGAGAGGGTGGGCACAGAACGGAGGAGATCCGCCATTTCCGAGCCGAGCACAGCTAGCGCGAGGAATTGTTCCCGCTCGGCGGGCTTGGTCTCAGCGGTTCCCGACCGAGAGGCTGCCCACCGGGCAACTCGGGAGCAGCACTCCGAAAGTGTCGAACCTGGCGCGCCGGTTCGGGCGCCAAATTCAGCAACGCCGACCCAATTCTTCAGGTCCTGATCAATTCGTTCCAAGCCCTGTTGCCGCTCTTCCACTTTGACCTCGCCAGCCTTCTCAATGCTCTCCCTCGCAGACGCAATGGCCGCTTGCCACTGTGGTCCGCCAATGCCAGGGCTTTCCGCAACTGCCTCGGCCAATCGCCGCCGGAGCGGCCCCCCCACCGGACAGGCTGGGTGCGTGAGGAACTCTAACAGTGCCCGCGGGTCAACCGGCGTCCAGTAGAGTCGCAACGCCAGTAACAGAACTTGCGGGATTGGCCGCGCAGTAGAACTCGGTTGCAGACCTACGGTCGGTTCGCCCTGCGACATCAGCGCCTGCTCCAGCGCCCCTGCCTGACCGTCCGCCAGGAGCGTGACTGCGGCGCCTTGTTTGTGCCGAAAAGATCCCAGCATCTGGGCGACGCCTGAAGCCAGCGTCGCCTCCGAAAAAGCTGTCAGGCAGAGGATCGTCTGATCGCCGTTCAGTTGGACGACTTCTTTATCATCCGACTTGAGCAGAAAGCGCTGAATCCGTCCGAGATCGGAATCAGACGATACGGTCGTGGTCAGGAGGGGGTCTGGTTCATACTGCGCGCCTAGTTTGTCGCACACATCTTGCCACAGCTTCGAAAAGTGTGCCTTGGAATCGCGGACCGTTAAGGATTGGATCTTCGCAGACCTGCACTCCAGTTCCTGTAGAATGGAGTGAAGCCGGTCGGCTGTGCCCGCGGACAGCTTTGTCGCCGCCTGCGCTTCCAGGGCGGCCATGTCGCGCAGCCTGGCTGTGTCCTGGACGGAGGATTGACCGTTCCAACCAGATTCGATCAGCTCGTCCCGCCAGCGCAATAGCGTTTCTGCGACTGCATAAGGGTCCTTTTTGAAGGATTCAGCGTAGAAAGTCGGGCGTTCCGCCGCGAATTGTTCAAGCAAAGCACGGAACTGAACTACGCGCCGTGGGGTGGTCGCCGTTTTCGCTTTCAAACCCAGTCGGGTTTCCAGAATTTGCAGCAGGCCCAATGGCCCACAAATTGGCGACTCTACCGCCTGCCTGCTCTCGACGGTTTCATAACCATCAAACCACAACCCAAATGTGATCTTCATAACGTTCCACGCCTTTCAAGGTGTTCCCGTTGTCACCGGTCACGTCAAACAGCACCGGCCTCCGCTCTCGCTGCGGTTCCCTTGCTGGCATCGCGCGACAATTTCCCCACCCCTGACATTGAAGAACGGCAAGAGCGCCAACCATTGCCACGCCGCAGGACAATCGCTCATATTATTCTTTGAGGGGAGGCCCCCAAGTGCGGCACCAGCCTACCAGGGACGCCTATCTCGTAGCGCTTTATCAGTTCCTCAGCGGTGGCCCTGATCCGCTCTGCTAAAGTTCTCGGCCGCACCACGGTCGCGTGTGTCCCAAAATCCATCACCCACTTCTCCACCTCCTCGATGTTGTTCAGCCGCATCGTCACCCGGAGCATTCCCTTCGGCAACTCCATCAACTCCTGGCTTTCGTGCCACCGCCGACCCCGGACCTCGTCCGGCGCCCATGCGTCAAAATCCACCACCACCTCGTAATCGTCCCCCTCCCGCCCCTTGAACAGGCCGAAGCTGTCACGCAGGTATTGATTCAAATCGAACTCCTTTGACACCGTGAAGCGGGTGCCCGTCAGTTTCGGCCCGGTCAGCCGGCACAAAATAAAAGTCCGCATCGCCTGGCGTTTCACATCGAACGCGAAAAGGCACCAGCGGTTGTCCACGTACGCAATATGATACGGATGCACGTGCCGCCGTTGCGCGCTCAGCGCCCCGTGATTCCGATACATGAACGTCACGGCCCGCCGTTCTCTCACTCCCCGTGCAAGCACCTCGAACGCCCGCAGGTCGGCGTCACCCGGCGCAAATGGCCGGAACGAGATCACATGGTCGAGGCTCCCCATCGAAAACTTCACGCTTTCGTCCAACCGGCCCGTCAACCGCCGGAAGGCCGTCTCCAACAGCCGCTGAAAAGGGGTTCCGTGGTATTGCTCGATGGCTTTGCTGGCCACGAACAGCCCAAACACATCCGCCTCGCTCATCGGCAACTCCGGGAAATGATCCACCGGCTCCGTGTAGAAGTACCCGTTCTGCCGGACATCGAACTCAATCGGCAGCCGCATCTGGTCCTTCATGAACTCGATGTCCCGCTTCATGGTTCGCTTTACAACCTCGAACTCCTTTGCCAGTTTCGTGCAGTTTGGATACTCCCGGTTTTGCAAGAGCTGATGAACCCGGTGCATCCGTTCCATCGCTGCCCGGTTGGCGCCCAACCGTTTCTGTTTCGGCATCATAACTTTTCCGCCGGCATTGTGGGGCAGGCCTTTCGCCTGTCACCTGGGCAATTTAACGGTTTCTCCCCTTGACCATCAACTCCCAACCCCCGACCATTTTGTAATCAGGGGTGACAGCTTTTGTCACCCCCCATGCGGTAACCTCGTGGGTGGCGGGTGAAGTACACACTCGGCCGAACGAAAGGCCACAAATGGAATACGCAGTGAAAAGTCGGTCGCAGTCGGTTCAGATTGGCCAGGCGCAGATCTGCGAGAACACAGTCAGTCCATGAACCCAGCAACATGCAGGCTCTCCGTTCCGCGTCCTGGTCTGCTTCAAGCCTTCCGATTAGTCCGCAAGCTTTGCCGACCTAAACGCGGCGAAGAGGCCATCCTCAGCTTCGATGGGGCCTGCCTCCACATTGATTGCGGCGGAATGACTGTTGCCCCCGGCGCGCAGGGCGACTGGTCTGGCCAGGTCCGATTCCCGGCAGATTCTCTCGTCATGTTGGCCAAACTGCCCCCCGCGGGCGACCCGCTCGAATTCTCTGTCCGCGACCGCCGCCTCCACGTCGGTTCCTGCTCGGTGGCTTGCGCCGTCCAGCACGCCTGGACCAAGAGCATCGAATTGCCCGTGAACGCTGATTTGGCCCAAATCCTCGGCCTCCACCTAACCTACACCCCGGACGAAATCGAAGCCGCGGGCTACAGCCGGGTGGTTGACCGGGCGAAATCCACTGCGGAACGCCGGATCGCCAAAGCCGCGGAAGCCCTGGGCGAGTTGCGAATCGAGCCTGGGGAATTGCACGAATGGGCTTATGCCACTTTGCGGCGCAAGCTCTCCGACGGTTCTTCAACCCGCTGAAGTCACCTCCCGAGTACCCCTCATACAAGCCTTATGCCGCGCATCACCGACATCAACCGAATCCTCTTCCCGGTGGAGGAACACCCCGTCTTCGCCCACATTCAAACCGCCCAAGGGGAAAAGCGCATTCGCGTGCCCGAGCGCAAAGCCATCGCCAACGCCGCCACCGGCATCGTGCTCGGTGTCGTCAGCCAGGACTACCGCCTCGTCACAAACAACGAAGCCCTCAGCCTCGGCAAACGCTGCTGCCAGCAACTTTTCGAGGAGGTCAAAGACAAGGAGTGGACCGTATTCAAGGTGGACGCCCCCTCCACGGCCAGCTTTTGCCACATCGACCTGATCCACAAGACCTTCGTCCTGAATTTCTTCGACTCCTCCATACGCCAAGAGGTTTACGTCCCGTACGTACGCGTTACGAACAGCTACAACGCCCTCCGTGCCCTTCGATTCGACGTCGGCTTCTGCCGCAAGTTGTGCAGCAACGGCGTCGTCTTCGAAGCCGAGACCATTTCCTTCCGCTACAGCCACACCCGCGATTCGCTGTCAGCGGAGATCAATTTCGAGATTCGGAAGGGCAAACTCAAGAAGCTGCAGGAAGACTTTGGCAACTACATCACCGCGCTGCGCCAATTCCCGCTGCCGGACGCTGACGCGCTCCTCCTCCTCAAGGCGACCGCCGGCATACCCGACAAGGCCGACCTCGAATTGCCGCCGGGGTCCAAGCTGGAGGCCGAGCGCGACGGCCTCGAAAGTCACCTGGCCGGTCTGGTGGCCCGTTACCGCGACGACTTGGGCGCAAATGCTTTTGCGTTCTTCAACGCCCTTACCGACTTCGCCTCGAATCCGCCCGCGAACCGCTTCGTGCGAAAGGACATCAACGCCATGCAGCGTGCCGCCGGCGCGTGGCTCCGCGAGTTCAGCGGAAAAAGCCAAACCCCGGGTTTCGCTGTGGAGACCTACCTCGAAGACCTCAAGAAAGAGAAGGAAGCGGACGCGAAAAGGCCGCCCGAGCGATCCCACGCTGAATAATCATCGCACACCCCCCGTTCGCCTCAACCGTGCCCAGACCGCCCCCCATCGCTCATCTCCCGAAAGAGCTCCAATCGCAAAAGAATTGCAGGCGCCTGCAATTCAGCATACAACATGTGCCGCATACGGGTCTCCAGGGGCATCGGCCTGTTGAACGGCAATCTGTATGCAACGGCGTGATTTTCGCAAGTATTAATATGTCCGATAAATCCGAAGCTGCCAAAAAGATGAAGTTTTCAGGCCACCAGACGTTCGCCTTCCGCTACGGCTGGCTCGAGAAAGGCGTGAAGTCAGCCGTTGACTCCCCCGACATCTTCTCGGCCGACGACGCCATTGTGCATTTGGGGGTGGGCAAGAACATGGTTGAGAGCATCCGCCACTGGTGTTTGACGACTCAGATGCTCGAAGAGAAAGCCGCCCTCGGAGACGCCGCTAAACACGTCATTCAACCGTCGAACATCGCAAAACGGCTCTTGCTGAAGGGAGGATGGGACCCGTTCCTGGAGAACGACGCCTCCCTGTGGTTAGTCCACTGGCTCCTGGTTTCAAATCCCGTCATCCGCACGAGCTGGCAACTGGCGTTTGGCCATTTCCACCGGCCTGATTTCTCAAAACGCGAGCTGGTCGATTTCGTCAAGTCGTTTGCCGAAAAGCAGTCCATCCGCGTCGGCGAATCCTCGCTCGTCCGCGACATTGATTGCCTCCTGAGAACGTATCTGCCGGTACGCAATGGCGCTCGTGCTGAAATTGCCGAGGAGACTTTTGATTGCCCACTCCAAGAACTCGGCCTCATCCAGGCATCCCCAGACGGCGAGTTTTTCCGCTTTGCCATTGGCCCCAAGCCGTCACTCCCCGCTGCCGTTTTTGTCTTTGCGTTGGACGAGTATTTCGCCAGGACGAAGTCCGAGCGCAACACCATGAGCGTCCAGGAGTGCTTATACGGCATCGAAAGCCCCGGGCAAGCCTTCAAGCTCGATGAAAACAGCCTCGTGGAGTACATCGAAACCATCGAAGACATGACCGGAGGCGTTATCGCGCTTGACGACACGGCCGGCCTAAAGCAAATCTATCGGCGCCAAAAACTCGACTCCATGCGGCTCTTGGAGAGCCACTACCGAGAGGGGACCCGGTGAAATCAGCCCCCCGCCAAACCCTCGCCGATTATATTCAGGTTCGCGCCCGCTTTTTGCGATCGGTCAATCTAGAAAAGGACTTCGGCGGTGCCCAGCGAAATGGCGACTACATCATCACCCCCACCGCCCGCCAGGTCCTCAATCGCGTGGCTGAAGGTCTCCGCGACAATTCCCCTTATCGGGCCTGGACGATCACCGGCCCTTATGGTGTGGGAAAATCCGCCTTCGCTGTTTTTCTCACTCGTCTGTTCTGCCGCACCGGTGACTTCACCACCGCCGCGCGCCATCAACTCGAAAGCGTGGATGCCCCCCTCGCCAGCCGCTTGCTCGGAGTAAAGGCCTTTGAAAACTCAAGGAAGGGCTTTTTCCCCATCTTGATCACCGCTCGCCGGGCTGCCACGTCCGTCTGCATCCTCCAAGGTATCTCCACCGCTGTTTCTCTAGCACCGGAGCGTCAGTTCCAATCCGCCGCCAAAAACATTGGCCATCTGCTCCGACAGGCCCAGCGAGACACCTTCCTCGACAGCGCCACCGTTGTTGGCGCCCTTGCTGATGTCAATTCGGCTGCGATCCATGCTGGCTATTCTGGTGTGCTTCTGCTCATCGACGAGTTGGGCAAGCTCTTCGAGTTTGCCGCCCGCACCCCCAACAAGGCCGACGTTTTTGTCCTGCAGCAGCTCGCGGAGCACGCTTCCCGGAGCGCCGACAAACCGCTTCTCCTCATTGGACTCCTCCACCAATCCTTCGAGGACTATGGCCAGCATCTCGACATGGTGTCCCGTAGGGAGTGGGCGAAGATCCAGGGACGCTACGAGGACGTTGCTTTTCTTGAGCCAGCCGATCAAGTGATCCGCATGGTCGCGTCAGCGATTCGATGGAACCCCCAACCAGCCAACGAACCGTTGCGCAAAAACATCACCGCTATCGTCCGGATCGCTGTGGAGTGTGGCATCATCCCCCCTGGAATGCGGCCCGATGACTTTGAGGCCGCGGCAGTGGCGGCCTATCCGTTGCATCCCTGTACTTTGGTCGCTTTGCCGTTTCTATTCCGCCGCTTTGCCCAAAACGAACGCAGCCTTTTCTCCTACCTCGGCAGCCTCGAACCGTTTGGCTTCCAGGCATTCCTCCACAGCCACCATCTGAACGCAGAACATCCTCCCTTCGTGCGATTGGAAGACATCTTCGATTATTTCACGCAGAATTTTGGTTTGGGTTTGTTCCGACAGCCCCAAGCTAGGCGCTGGATGGAGGCGGCCGATGTTCTGGATCGAAAGGACACCCTCCATCCCCAGCAAGTCAGCCTCGTTAAGAGCATCGGCATTCTCAACGCGTTAGGCGAGTTCAGCCCCCTCAGCGCTCGAAAATCCGTCCTCAGTTACGCGCTCGCGGACACCGTCGCGCCTAGTGCCGAAGTGGCGACCGGTCTGGAATTGCTCAAGGACCAGTCGATCGTCACTTATCGTAAATTCAACGACACCTACCGCATCTGGGAGGGCAGTGACGTTGACCTCGACGAGAAGACCGCCGAAGGCGCGCGCAAGACTCAGCATACCCTTGGGCTCGCTGCCACACTGGCTCGCTATCTGTATCTTCGCCCTCTTGTTGCGCGCCGTCATAGTTTCGAGACCGGCGCATTGCGTTTCTTCTCGGTTATCTATGTAGATAATGTCGAGGACCTCCAGCGCAGCGCAGCAAGTAAGTCGCACTCCGACGGGCAGGTCGTGGTTTGCCTTTCCGCTTCGCCAGGTCAAGTTCAGCAATACCAGGATCTTGTCAAAACACTGCAACCAGGCATTGACAATCTCCTGATAGCCATCCCCCAGGACATTGGTGAGATTCGTTCCGCAGCATCCGAACTCGCCGCTCTCCGATGGGTCTGGGAAAACACACCGGAGCTTCGTGACGACCGTGTAGCTCGGCGGGAGCTCGCTTTGCGCATTGCCGACGCTGAGCAACTGTTAAAGGCGAATGTTCACCGCCTTCTCGATCCCCGCGATGACCCGGTTGGCAGCAAATGCATTTGGTACTACCAAGGAGTGGAAATGCCGACCCATTCCCGGGTCGAGGTTTCGCAACTGCTTTCCCACGTTTGCGATGTGCTCTTCGACAAGGCTCCCCGCATTCGCAACGAGTTGATTGTCCGCCGGTTGCTATCCTCGGCCGCGGCCGCCGCTCGGCGAAGCCTTATTGAGGCCATGCTCACGCGCGGTTCTAATCCCGTGCTCGGAATCGAGGGCTACCCCCCGGAGCGCAGCATGTACGAATCGGTGCTCCACGCCACCGGGATCCATACCAAAGACGATGCAGGGCAGTGGCGCATCACCCCGCCCCCGAAAAAGCACCCCGCGCGCCTTTGGCCCGCCTGGGAACGTCTTTCAGAACTCGTCTTTGTGCCTCAACCGGAGCCCCAACCACTCAATCAGGTATTTCATTCATTGGCCGCGCCTCCTTACGGTGTGATGGACGGCCTGCATCCTGTCCTGCTCTGCGCCTTTACGATTGTTCACGCCGACGAAATCACCCTCTATCGTGAAGGGTCATTTCTCCCTGAACCTGGGGTTGCCGATTTCGAACTCCTGATGCGTCGCCCGGAGTTGTTTGCCATCGCCGGTAGCCGTGTCCAGGGCGCTCGCGCCGACGTAGTCAGCCGCCTCGCCAAGAAACTTGCCGTGCGCCCCGCCACCGTGCCAGTCGTGCGCTCTCTGTTTAAGATGGTCCGCAGTCTGCCGGAGTTTGCCTGGCGCACCAACGCCGTCCCCCAAGCGGCTCGTGACCTCCGCTCCGCCTTCGACAACACTAAATCGCCGGAGCGCTTCCTCTTCGTTGAGCTGCCCAAGGCGCTCATGCAGCCCGGCTTCGACGAGCACCAAAGCGACTCCCGCCAGATTGAGGCCTTCTTCGAGTGCCTCAACCAGAACCTTCAAGCGCTCAACCTCGCCCTGCCCCAAACCCTCGCCGCCGCCCGAGACCACCTCTTGCGTTCCTGCGGCTTCGCCCCAGGGGCCGAAAATTGGCAGCAGCTCCGAGAAACCGCTCTCCGCCTTGAACCTCTCACCACCCACGCCAATCTCCTATCTTTCCTACGGCGCCTGACTCAATCCCCAAACGATGACGTTGGTATCGCCTCCGTTCTCGCTTTGGTTGCCAATTGCTCCCCCGCCAGTTGGTCGGATTACGAAGTTCAGCGCTTTCCCGAACTTGCCCAGGCCCTCGGCGCCATGTTCCGCGAGGCCCGAGCGGCGTCAAACGAAGCTGCTGCTACCCCCTTCCGCAGCCTGACCCCGCCTCAGCGCCGCCAGGCGGAAAAACTCCAGCAAGAAATGCGCCGTTTCTTCGCCGCACAGCTTAAAGAAAACGACCCCGTCGTCACTCGTGCCGCACTTCTCGCCCTGGTCGAGGAATTGAACTCGCACAACCAACAACATTGAATGCAACCCCCAGCCCCCATCACACCCCCATACCCACCTAAACCGCCTAGGCACATCCTCGGTCTATCAGGCGGAAAGGACAGCACTGCCCTCGCTATCTACATGAAGGACCGCGTCCCGCAGATGGAATACGTATTCTGCGACACAGAGAAGGAACTTGATGAAACTTACGCCTATCTCGACAGGCTGCAACACTTCCTCGGTAAACCCATCAATCATCTCAAGTACGAAGGCCTCGGTTTTGACCAACTCCTAAAGATAAAGAACGGGTACCTGCCCTCACCCCAGGTTCGCTGGTGTACCGAACTCCTCAAAATCAAGCCCTTCGAGAAGTTTGTCGGGGACGATTCCGTCATCAGCTACGTTGGGATTCGCGCCGACGAGAGCCACAGGAAAGGATACGTTTCGACCAAGCCCAACATCGTCCCGAAATTCCCATTCATCGAGGATGGCATAAGGCACGTGGACGTAATGAGAATTCTCGAACACACTGGCCTCGGCTTACCTGAGTACTACAAGTGGCGGTCCCGCTCTGGGTGCTACTTTTGCTTTTACCAACAGCGTCGCGAATGGGTGGGCCTATTAGAAAAGCATCCCGACCTCTTTAAGAAAGCAATGGAATACGAGAGAACTGACCCTACCACCGGGATCTCATACACTTGGGTACAGGGGGAAAGCCTCACAGAGCTTAGCAAACCAGAACGCATAGCTCAAATAAAAGAAGAATACGAGCGCCGGCGCCAGGCAGCCCAAGGACAGAAATCCGACAATTCCCTCAAAGATATCTTTTCGAACGACCCCGCAGGTTGCCTAATCTGCCATCTCTAGACTGATTCCGCACACCGCCATGCAACAAATCATATACCTTGACAACAACGCAACGACGGCCTGCGCGCCCGAGGCGGTTGAGGCTATGGTTCCTTTCTTTGCCTCTCAATGTGGCAATCCCTCCAGCATGCACCAGCTTGGCCGACAGGCACACGCGGCTGTAACACGAGCGCGAGAAACGATAGCGAACGAACTAGCTTGCGACCCAACCGAACTCTTGTTCACGAGCGGAGCAACCGAGGGCAACAACCAGATATTCTCAAGCTGCGCCTGCTGCGGCGATAAACGGCGCAAACTCATCGTTCTGTCGATCGAACACAAATCCGTCCTTGCGCCTGCAGGACGCCTCTCAGACGCCGGCTTCGACATTCATCAGCTCCGCGTTGACCGCAACGGCATCGCGATCTTGGAATCCCTGGACGAACTCCTCGACCAAAATACACTCCTTGTTTCTGTCCAAGCGGCCAATAACGAGATCGGCACACTCCAACCCATACGAGAAATCTCTGACCGCGCACACGCCGCCGGAGCGTTCATTCATTGCGACGCCACACAGCTTCTCGGCAAGCACCCCATTGATGTTAACAACCTCGGCCTGGATTTCGCCTCCTTCAGCGCTCACAAGCTCCATGGTCCAAAGGGAGTCGGCGTTCTCTTCATTAGGCAGGGCGACCCCCTTCGCTTCATTTCTCCTCTTCTTAGAGGAGGTTCACAAGAAGGCTCCCTTAGGGCAGGAACACTCAACGTCACGGGCATTGTGGGCTTCGCCGCAGCATGTGCACTCGCCGGTCGCAACTTCTCTTCAGACATCAAGCGCCTAACTGAGCTTCGAGACCGCCTTGAGATGACACTTCTGAGAAGCATTCCTGAAACAGTTGTCAACGGAGCGCCTTCCAGCCGCCTTCCCGGCACAACCAATATCACAATTCCCGGAATTCCAGCCGACACATTGATCGCCAACACGCCAAATGTCTGCTTCAGCGGCGGCTCTGCCTGCAGCGACGGCACCGTCTCCCCCTCGCACGTTTTACTGGCGCTAGGGCTGTCCCGCGAGGAAGCTAGATGCACAGTCCGATTCGGGGTCGGCCGCTACAACACCGCGGCTGAAATTGATTCTGCCTGCGCACAGATCCTCACGACGATCGCCACTTTGAACCGTGGTCCTGACTAATTCCGCGAAACGAAAGGCCGCTTGCAATGAACACCAAGGAGTTTCTCAAAGATCTGAACAGTTTCGCCGACGACCCTGGGACAACCAAGCCCCACAGGTTACTTGCCATAGTAGCCGTACTAGTAGGGTTCAAACTGGGCCAACTAAGGGACAACAGGATATTCTTTGACGTTACTTTTCGTCAACTTTTCTCCGCCCTGTTTGCTAAGTACGCGGCGCCAGCCGATAGAGATAGACCCCTCGCTCCGTTTTTCCACTTGCGGACAACAGGATTTTGGAAACTGGCTCCGCAGCCCGGCATGGAGAGTGAGCTAGCACGGACCGAAACGGTTGGCGGTCCAGGTGCTCTCGCTCGCGTCGTTTCATATGCTTACCTTGATGAAGAATTATACAAGGAGCTTGTTGATGGAAAACAACTGGAACAGACCCTCGCGGCGGTCGAATCCATTTTACAGCGCTGGGTTAGTAAACGTGACACAGTTACCCCCGAATCAAGCAATGCACCGGGCTCAGATGTGAGTCGCTTTCCACATGAAGCCCAAAGCCTCAGAACCATCAGCAGTCTCCTTCAGTCCGCAAGGCTAGGGAACAGCATTCCGACGCTGGAGGTCTACGATAGCGCCACCAACGACTATTATGAGTGCGACTTGGTCGTCGTATGTGCCTTTGGCGTGTTCGTTACGGAACTGAAGCATTGGACCGGTCGCATCGAGGTCGGCCCCCGAACCTGGCGGATCAATGGCTCTCAATACCGCCCCGACCCCCACGCCAGCAACCGTTTCAAGTGCAAAATCCTCCGCGGCATCTATCGCCATGCTTTTCCCACCCTCCCAGATCTCTGGTTCGAGTCCGTCGTTGTTTTGACGAACCCCGAAGCAGACGTTCTCGAGGCCTCCCCCACCAAGACGGACCAGCATAACCCTACATTTGCGGGCATCGAGCGGTTTATAGATTTTCTGCGATACCGCCAAGCCCAATACGCAGGCCGCCCACTCAGCCTAGACCAAGTCAAGGCCGTCGCCACCAAGTTCGAATGCCTCCGCGTCCTTGACCGCGTCAAGGGCTACAACTTCCCGGGCTATGAGGTAGTAGACCGCCTTACCCAGCGTGAAGATCTAATCGAACTGATCGTTCGGCCTACCTCGGGGAGGCGTCGTAGTCTCCAACGCTTTCGCATTTTCTGCCCGCCCCTTAAGGCGCCACCGGACGAACGGGATCGCTTCTTGCGTAAAGCCAATAACACCTTGGACGCCCTGGCTAAAGCCGGCGAGCACGCCAACCTCCTTCGGGTCTGGAGCGTGCCGCACGAATGCGGCCAGGTTATCGAGGGCTCCGAATGGTCCGAGGAAGGCACTCTCGCCGACCTCCTTCAGGGCTATCCCAAGGGCATGCCTTGGGAACAGGCTCTTCCCCTGGTCCGCGGAATCTTGGCTGGGCTGGCGGTCGTGCATGAACAGGCAGTCATTCACCGCATGCTTAAACCCGAGAATGTCCTGATCTGCGGTGCGATACCCCGGCTGATGAACTTCGACCTCGCCTTTCAGCTCGAAGAAAACCATGTCACCGTTATCCCGGACGCCTCCGCCATCAAACCCAACCCGTACACCGCTCCCGAGGTGTTTCTCAAACAGGAACCCAGCGAGGCAACCGACCTCTTTAGCCTCGGCGTAATCCTCTTTGAGTTGCTGACCGGCCATCCACCTTTCACCGCTTCAACCGACCTCGCTGGCACCGGCGGGCAGTTGGTGCCCCGCCAGATCGATCGCTTGGCGTCGCCCATCCCGGCTCTCGCCCGTGAGATCATTCATACCTTGGTCCGAACCGAACCCCGAGAACGCTTTCAGCGCGTTGAACAGGTCCTTGAATTGCTTGCCCCCGCTGAACCGGTTGCCGCCGCTCCTCTTTTGCCCAACCGGCAACTCAGCGCCGGAGAAACTCACGACCTGTTCGAGATCGAAGCTCTCCACGCCCAAGGTGGCCACGCGCAGATCTATCGTGCCATCCGCGGCTCACAGCAGGAGCGCGTCGCCCTTAAAGTCTTCAATGCCGATGTTTCCCAAGACCGCGCCCGCGCCGAATGGAGCGCCGCTCAAGCCATCAATTCCCCCTACGCCGTACGCGTCGAGTCCCTCGGCCATTGGAAGAACGAGCGCTTCTTCCTCGTTCAAAACCTCATCGAGGGCCCCTCGCTACGCAACGAGATCCGCGAAGGCAAACGCCCGACCCTGGACCGCTTCGTCGAGGTCGCTCAAGCTCTCCTCCAGGCCTTGGCCCAGCTCCACGGCCGCAAGACGGACGGCCACCCGGCGCCCGTGCTGCATAATGACATCAAACCTGACAACGTTCTGCTCCGCGCCGCCAATCACCCCGTCCTCATTGACTTCGGCATCGCCTCCCCGCCCGGCGTCGCCACCTATGTCGGCACTGAGGGCTACGTTGCCCCCGACCTCCGTAGCGGCGCGGATCTCGAGTTCTGTTCCAGTGGCGATCTCTTCGCCCTGGGAACCACCCTTTTTGAATGGTTCTACGGGCTTAGGCCCTACGAAACTCCGATGGTCGGAGCTGTCTGTCGCGACGTCGCTGGCCTGCGCTCCGACCCCGTCCCGGCTCCCATCCACGATTGGCTCGTCCAAGCCGTAGCGACTACAAAGCCCCAGCGCTTCACTGACGCCGATGAAATGGTGCGTGGCCTTGCCCAGGCCTGGGTCGAAGCTTGCACTCCTGCTCTTGCACCCGTCCCCGCGCCGTCCCCACAGCCCAGCTCGCCTGAAACCCCCATTCCCGAGGTGACCTTCGGTATCGAGCCTGTCCTGGGCAACCCTTTCCTCGCCTACCTGAACTCCCTCCAAAATACAACAGGCTCGAACGAGAATTCCCTCGCCGAAACCCAAGCCCTTAACCCCTTCTTCGGCCTGATCCATGTCCCCTCGGCCGTCGCCGATTACGCCCGCAAAAAGCTTTCTGGCGAGGATCGCCGCCATGTCATCCTCACCGGCCACGCCGGAGATGGCAAGTCCACCATCGGCCTCGAGCTCTTTAAGTCGCTCAAGGGGCTTCCGATGGATAAGCCCCTCTCCACACCGCTTCAACCTGTCGAAGAGATTCACATTCCCGGCCACCCCCGCATTACCCTAGTGAAGGATATGAGCGAGCTTCCCGCGCCCGACCGCCTCCGCATCCTCACCCGCGCCTGCTCCCCCAACTCCGAACGTTTTTTCATCATTTCCAATACCGGTACGCTCCTTGCCACCTTCAAGGAGATGCTCCAGGACCAGCCCGGTCAGTGGCCCGACCTGGAGAACACCCTACTCGATGCCCTCTCCGCCAAGCCGCCCTCGCAGTTCCCCCTCTTGTCAGGATCCTTCGATGTGGTCAATCTGGTTCAGGTGGACAACCTGAATGCCACTCTCAACATCTTCCAGCGCATGGTGGACGAAAGACCTTGGGAACCGTGTGCCACCCAGTCCTGCCGCCACGCCTGCCCTGTCTTCCGCAACGTTGCCTTGCTGCGGCACAATTGGGCCACCATCCGCGAACGCGTCGGCTTCGTCTATCGCCGCCTCTTCGAGTATGGCGACCGCCTCACTCTCCGCCAGACCACCGCCCACCTAGCTCATGCCATCACCTCCGGACTCACCTGCCAAGATGTCTCCGGCCAGTCCCTCCACCCCATCTCTCGCCCCATCACCGATTTCCTCTTCTTCAATCGTTTTTGGGGCGAAGGCGCCACTGGATTTGACGACCGCGCTCTCCAACTCAAAGCCGTTCGCGTCCTCCGCACCATCGGTGCTGGACGTCACCTCCTCCCTACCTTGGAACGTAAACTCTGGATGCGTGGCGAGGACGAACCTCTGCCTGCCGTCCCCGATGACCTTAAGGCCGTCTTCACCAGCCTCCGCCAACTCGGTCGCAAACTCGCCGAAGCCGAAGGCCTTCACCCATCTCAGGGCCGCGCCCAACTTCGCCGCCTGCTCTTTTTCTTTGGCAGTTTTCAACTACCTGAGGTTGCCCGCGACTATGTCGCCGCTTTCCTCAATTCTCGCATGCTGCCCGAGTACGCCGCCTGGCAAAAACAGGGTGTCCAACTCAGCAACATTGACCGCGACCGCCTTCTCAGGAATGTCCTGCATGTTCTCCAGGAGCACTTCGCCGGCCTCCACCTCCCCGAAGAAGTCTCTTCCCTGGACGACAATCTCTACATCACCCTCACCCGCCACGGCCACGACGTCCGCCAAAGCGCCCAGGTTGTCCTCGCTCGCCTCAACCGCAGCGATTTCAAACTCGCCCTCAGCGAAAAGGCCTGGCCCGGGGTGTCCCGCCGCTCCGACCTCCTGCTCACCGAGACCCGATCGAGTGGCCTCCTCAAATTGGAGCTTCCGTTCCTCGACTTCGTCATGCAGCGCCATACCGGCGATATCGCCAGTTCCATCCAGGCCGGCTACCTCGACCGCCTCGAACGCTTCAAAGCCCAGCTCCTGAATGCCTATAAAGCCTCCACCGAACAGGACATGATGCTCGTCCGCCTTCAGACCAATCACCGCTTCGCCACCCAAACATTCGCCCTCAATAACGGTGTTCTCGAGGTCTTATGATTCCAACACCATTCCCGAACCTCACGCTCGATACGGAGGATCAAGACCGAAATCCCGCGATTGTTCTCTTTGGCCGCCGATTCTTTGCGGACCAAACTGCTTTGGAGCTGCTAGCTGAGTTCCTACTCGTCTTGCATTCCACGAAACTCATTGGACAATCAGATTTAGGTGAGGGCCTGCTCCTGCCCTCACGGGACCAATTGCTCAAATGGCCGCCATGTTCCTCCCTCCGCTACCGTCCCAAAATGCGACTCAACCTAAAGCTCTTTGCCTTTCTCGGTAGTTCAAAGCTGGATACCCGCCACGCCAGCCACCGCCAGCACTACAAACAGTTGCTCCTCGATATGAAGAGCAAAATGGAAACCGGCAACGCTGTCTCTAAAGATGACGTTCTACGCGGGTTGGAAAACTTGTTCCAGGGGTTCCAAGGCGCCGGCCTCAGCCGCACGTGGTGCGCACAGACCTTCATGCCGGTGTCGCCGGGAGTTCTGGCAGGAGAAACCTTGTGGAATGAAACGCAGGCCAATGCCGCGGACAACCTTTCGTGGGACGATGCGCTACAGCATCTGTCAACGTACTTCAGCATCTCAAAGCACCGCTTCCTGGCTCGGGGCGGCGAGCTCATCTACTTACAGATATGCAATGCTCTCCGGCAATCAGACGCCACCGTCGCTGCCTGGGTGACCCAATCCCAGTTCGCCTTTTCCGGCCCCGAGGCCACCCCCTCCTCCCTTCACCAACACCTTTCCCGCGCCTTGCCATCCATTACCAACCAATGTCCGCGCGGCATCGAGGGTCTGGCATCATGGATCGACCAGCTTGATGCCAGTACCGCAGCCTATACGGACAACCGCAACGCGGCCGAATGCGGTTGGTGCCCGGAAGAATCGTGGCGCGAAGGCTACCTTTTCGCGGTCGAAATTGCCCGCCTCTGCCGGGCCAATATTGATCCCATCGAGCGCGTCGAGCTTCTCTCCGTCGGCTGTGCCCTCCATGTCCTCCGCAGCCTGTGCGCGCAAAGCGCCCGTTACGACCTCGCTCTGGACCCGGACCGCAAAACTAAGGGAGGTTCCCTCTCTTTCGCCTGGATAATCGCGAGCCCCTCCCAGCGCGACCGCGCATCGTGGAAACTGTCCGAGCGCAACCTCATGGCCCTCCAGAACCTGATTTACTCCGCCTTGCGCCACGACGACATCCGCAAAGTTGCCGACGACAAGGACTACGCCGAGGCGGACCGCCGCTACGGCCACAAACTCTTCCTTTCTTTAGGCAAGAAGATCGGCCTCATTGTGCCCCAACGAGGACCTGGTGCTCACTTTACCTTCAACGACAAAATCCTCCGTTACCTCGTCCTTGCCCTCGTCCGGCCCGGCCAGAAATGCACCCTGGATTCCTTTAGATGCGCGCTCTACGCCCACTACGGCATCGCCATATCGGGCGACCAGTTGAAGCAAGCCTGCCGCTGGTCTGACCTCGCTCCTCTGGAGGACGCGATCAGCCCCTCCGCTGCCTGGTTCGAGGAAATGCTCCGCACCGCCGGCTTCCTTATCCACCTTTCGGACGCCTGCTCACTGGTACATAACCCTTTCGATAGCGACATCACCACGGCCCAGGATACCAATTAGTTGGAGACTCCTATCATGAAATGGCTCGCCTCTTCTATCACCGACCTCATCCGCCGTCACGTCGAACTGACCGTCGAGCGGGACGATGCCTCTGGGCGCTCTATCCGTGTCGTCCTGCAATCCCTGCCCGCCCCCGTAGTCCGCGCCGTCTGCTCCAGCCTGGCTGACCTTCTCGCGGTGCCCGGAGCCAGGATTGATTACCATTTCAAGATCGCCTATCAGCTTGGCCGCCAATGGGCTGCCAGTCCGGACCCCGCCATCCGCCAGGATTTTGAGTTCGTCCAATCCAAAGATTGGTGGGACGCTAAGAACCACATCACAAGCTTTCGCAACATCGTCTCCCAGTCCCCCGACCGCTTCCTCCTCATCCTCCTTGTCGGCGTGGATCAGGTAACCGATCAAGCCGGTCTTGAAGATTTCTTCCTCGTGGACCGCAAGGTTATCTGGCGTCAGCATATGGACGCCAGTTTCGAATCCTGGCTGAGACCCTGGCTATCCGACAAACATATCGCGTGCGAGGAGGAACACCTGGAGCAGATTGACCTCTTTCTCCAGACGCTCCAGGCATGCCAGGTGATGGATCTGGTTCGCGTCAGCTCCTTCCTGGAAGGCCTCGATCTCTCCGCTGCTCAGGACGGTCGCGACGCCCTCCGCGCCATGGGCCGCAACCTTTTTTCCGTCGGCCTTCCCCTCCTCCGCAATCTGCCCCAAATTACCAAGCCCAAAGCCCTCGAAGGTTACATCAACGACGCCATCACCTTCTTCGGCTACCATGACTACATTGATGAAGCCAAACGGAAGAAGGCCCTCAAGGCCGTTGCCACGTTTTCGGAGAAGTTCAACCAAGGCGAAGTCACCGCCGAAAGGGAGGACCTCGGTCCCTACGCCGACGTGCCGGACCTCGTCGCCGATCTGACCAAGTTCATTGGCAACCGGGATCAGTCCTGCGCCGATCAACTCCTCGGTGCGAATTTCGTCTTCATCCGCGACCAGATCCTCAAATCCAAAAGGAAAAAGAAGGAGGATCCGGACCCCGACAAAACCGAGCGCATCAAGAAACTCTCGGGCTCGCCTCTCGAAGTCGTTCTGGAGGCCGTTTGGACCACTCTCCGCGCCTTCAAGGAACAGGCGGACGATTCCAATCTCCTCGCCGAGGAAGCCATTTCCAGCATCACCATCGCGGCTACATGCTTCCGCCACGACTGCGACGGTGAAGACAAGGAAACTATGCGCGACAACGCCCGCCGCCTGCTCCAGAAGTGCATCGGCGGCCTGGACGACCTGCTTCAAAGCAACCTCTGCATCTCGGGCGTCGCTCCCGCCGGCGAACAGTCCGTGGACGTCCGCTCGATCCTCTGCCCGCTCACCCCGGCTAACGACATGGAGTACCGCTCCGCCCGCGCTTCTGAACCCGGACTGCAATTCCGAGTTTCCATAAACACCCGCGACGGCCTCAAGGTCTTTCGCCAGTTCCAGTGGCGGTTTCCCGAAACCCACCCCTATCGCAACCTCCAGGCCCTCTTCGAGTGGGCACACCAGGAACTCCAAAACTCCCCCACGGCTTGCCTGCCTGTCTTCGCCGTCCCGTTCTTCAACGAACTGATGCTCACCCGCAGCGAGGAAGACGCTAACCGCATCCTCCTCCAATGCCTCCGCAGCGATCAATGCGAGATGCTCGACCTGCTTCAGGCACCGGATCTCCCACCCAACGATCCCCTCCTCCCTGATTTGCGAGCCCTGGCCTTCGAATACGGTCGCTTCATCAAAGCCGTCCACGAAGACGGATTTTATAAAGGCCTCGAGAGCGGCTGGAAATTGCTCGCCGCCTTTCAAACCGCCTATAAGAAATTTGTCAGCCCCGGCCCCGCCGCCAATAGCGACACCGGCCCCCTCCTCTTCAAAGCGTTCCTCACTCTCGGCAGCGACTCCCTCACACGCACCGACCGCTGGCATTGGGACCCGTTCGAGCCCGCTGCCGCGGTCACCGCCCTCCACCCCTCTCTCATCGAATTGCTCGAACATCAACGCGCTTTCCTGTGCGATGTCTTCTGCCATGCTGTTGAACAGGACCTCGCCGTCACCCGTTCTCGTTCCTTCACCGACCGCAAATGGACCCACATCCTCGATCTCGCCAGGATTAAACTTCCCCTAACCGGCCTCCTCTGCGACGCAGAGAAACGCCTCGTCACCCAAATCCAGGATAACGGCCTGATCCACCTCCTCGGCAATCCACCTCTTTCCGAAGCCACCCTCACCACCCGCGTTTTGCTCCGTTATGAAGGCGCCGAGGACGACGAAATCACGGATGCTGACCTCTTTCGCCAAACCCGCGATTCGGTGCTCATCGAACGCACTCTCGATGATTATCGTCAGCTTCATCCCCAGGCCAAAGATGGCATCCGCATCGCCGCTTACTGCGGCGGCGACATCCAACCACTGGTTGCTGGACTTGATGCTTTCGTCCGCGGCCTGATCGTGCCAGACGCCGACTTCCCAGCTACCGCCACCATCTATCATCTCGCAGTCACCGTCTTCTCGGAAACCTCCGACGATACCGATGTCGTCCGGTGGATGGAAGAATGGCGCGACCGCTGGAACTCGGCCGCCGCTAACCCCAAGTTCAGCCACTACGCTCAATGCGACATCTCTGTCGCTCACCGCATCATTACCCCCGACAAAAACTACGATCAGTTGGTCAAGATCCTCGCCAATTCCTTCGAGGCGGACCTTGTCTTCCTGATGAACTTCATCGGCGCCGGCAAAGACGGAAACGACTTTACCCTCATCACGCCTTACGAAGAGATGGACAACCGGCGCAAGTTCCCCATCCTCGAGAAAGTCTGCTGCGCTCTCGAAAAGCCTGCCTACCGCAACCGCCGCGAACGCGTCATCAGCAATCGGCAGTTCCGTCTCTCCACCCTCCACGCCGAGGTCATGGCCCGTCTGAAATTGGATAAAGCCCCTGGCCTTCACCACGTAGTGCTTGGCATCGGCGACTTCACGGTTTGGGAAAAGGCGGTGGATGAGTTCCACCGACGCAGTGCCTGGGTGGTCTGCATTGACCCCTGCGTGGACGAACGCTTGGTCGGCAAGCTCGTCCAGGGTAAATGGCAGCGCGAAATCATCGGCTTTGGCACCGGCGTCGGCGCCCACGGCGAGCATAACTACACCATCTCCACCGAGTTTTTCCACCTCGCGGACTTACGTTCCAAAATCGCCCTTCAAGTCGGCGAGTTGCTTGGTCCCTGGGAGACCGAAAACAATGACATCATCGCTGAAAGTGTCCTCGCCCAGTCTCGCTGGGTTTCCGGCCTGTCCCTCGTCAAAGCCACCGGTGCCAGTGAGTACATCCGTGACTACGTCGCCTATGCCCTCATTCGCAAACTCATTCCCCAGGACAAGGATGTGGTGTGCGACCAAATTGTCTCCCTCGACGCCTTCCGCCACTGGTTCGATGACGCCCCCTTGGCCAAGCGTCCAGACCTCATTCACCTCCGCGCCCGCATCGTAGAGGACCGCATTCACATGACCGCCCACTTGATCGAATGCAAACTGGCTCTCGAAAACGAAGATCACGTGATCAAGGCCCACGAGCAGCTCGACAACGGCCTCCGGCATCTCATCGCCTGCTTCCGCCCGCGCACCCAAGAATCCGATCGCAAACGCCAAAGACCCGACCAACGCTACTGGTGGCTCCAACTTCATCGGCTTGTTGCCAGCAAGAGCCAGGTCAAACAGCCCGACCAGGCTAAAACCATCGCCGCCCTCGAAAAGCTCACCGAAGGCTACTTCAGCATCTGCTGGCAAGCCACCGCCGTCACCTTCTGGTGCGATCGCAACGACGCGGTTTGCACCTTGGAGGACGGTTGGGATTTCGAGTTCGAAGGCCAGACCATGCGTATTGATAACGTCGCCACCGGTCGCCACCTCATCCGCGACCTCTGCGCCGGCACCATCTCCCCGGCACTCCCCTCGACCAATCAACCCCTTTGTTTGGCAGGTTGGTCCGCCGAACCTAAAACCCTGGTTGCCCCGCCGCCCCCAGAGTCACCCGGCCCGTCGTCCGTTCCTCCCATTCCAGTGCCACCTGCACCGCCTCACACCGCTGCCCGAACAGCCCAGCCCCCCGCCGGGACCATTCCTCCTCCTCCTCCGCCCATCCCTCCAAGGCTATATCTCGGCAAAGATTCCACCGGCAGCCGTCTCGTTTATTGGGAGTTTGGTCACCCCCAATTGTCCAACCGCCACCTCCTCATATTTGGCAGTTCGGGCATGGGCAAGACCTACGCTATTCAGGCCATCCTCTGCGAGCTCGCTAAGGCCGGCCAAAACTCTTTGATCGTGGACTACACGAATGGTTTTGAAGACAACCAGCTCGAAACCGCGAGCCGTGATTTTCTCAAGCCCACCCAGCACCGCGTTCAGTTCGAGCCAGTCCCTATCAATCCCTTCCGCCGCCAGGTTAACTTCATCGGCAACACCCCGCAGCCGGAGAAAATCGTGAACACCGCCCAGCGGATCAAGGACGTCTTCGGGGACGTTTACAACATGGGCGACCAGCAGATGAGCGCCCTTTACTCGGTGGTTAAAGCCGGTATTGAAGCCTATGGCGACCAGATGTGCCTCGACAAGTTACCCGAACTGCTTCAAGCAGTCGTCGAGGAGGAATCTGCACAGGCATCCTTTGCCGCATCTGTGCTCAGCAAAATCCAGCCTTTCGTGGATGCCACCCCCTTCGGCCACGAGAAAGTCGGAAGCTGGGATGCTTGGTATTCAGATCACCACTCCCGCTGCCATATCCTTCAATTGGTCGGCTCCAGCAAGGACTTCGCCCGCCTCGTAACCGAGTTCTCTCTCATAGACCTTTACTGGTATTATCGCGGCAGCGGCGGTAAAGACCGGCCTCGAGTTGTCGTGTTAGACGAAGCCCAGAACCTCAGCCACAAGCTCGACAGCCCCGTCGGCGGGCTGCTGACTGAGGGACGCAAGTTCGGCTTCTCCTTGATTCTCGCCACTCAAACCCTCAGCAACCTTAGACAGGATGAACAAGACCGCCTGTTCCAAGCTGCGCACAAGCTCTTCTTCCGGCCCGCCGAGACCGAGCTGCAGGAATACGCCACGATCCTCGCCAACTCTACCGGAGAAAAATCCGACGTCTGGATCCAGCGCCTTTCAAAACTGAAAAAGGGCGAATGCTATTCGGTCGGGCCTTCCCTCAGCCAGGTGGGCGCTCTAGAGACGAAACAGTTCCGCATCTTGATTGCCCCCATCGAATCCCGGGTGACCGCCCAAACCACCTAAGCCTTCCCCAATGCCTCGTTTGCCGTTCAGTTTCCATCAAACTTTCATTCCCGAACGGGTCTACGTGGAGAAAATGCTTTCGTTCGCCGCCTCGCAGAAGAATGGCACCATCCGGGAAATCTCCACTCAGACAGGAATCCCCATGGGCAACAGCTCGGGGAAAGCTCCCGCTATCCTCGATTATTGCTGCGGTATGGGCCTGATCACCCTCTCCGGCAAACGCGACGCCATCAAATGCCCCCGCCTGACCAACTTTGGCCGCGTCGTCTTTCTCGAAGACAAGTTCCTCAAACTTTCACTCACTCAGTGGCTCGCTCACTTCCACCTTTGCCGCCCCGACGCCGGCGCCGAGGCTTGGTTCCTGACCTTTGTCAAAGGCCGCCCCATTCTCGGCGATTCCCTCGACCCGGCTCGGGTCGAACAATTCCTCCAGGACCAGCCCGGCGGCCAGCTTCAGACCTCCCTCGTCGGCCCACTCTTTCGCACCTATACCGACACCGCTGCACTTCTCGATAGCCGCCTATTGTGCGCCGCCGAAAACGCACCCTTTCGCCGCAACCCTGCCCCCATTTCCAAAGAGGTTCTGCGAGGCTACGCCGCTTGGCTGTTAACTCTCCTCGAAATCCACTTCCCTGACCAACGTGAGGTCGCCGCCAACGACCTTCAATCGGCCTCCTACTGGCAGGATGTCGGCGGCTGGTCCTCCGCTCAATGTGACAATCTGTTGGCGCTTATCCAAGAACGCGGCTTGGTTGATGTCAACCGCCAGCTTCGCCCATGGATCATCACCCGCCTCTGCCCTTCCGCCGACGTCTGGCCCACCATCTATCAGGACCTCGTTTAGAACGTCACACCTATGAAACTCGCCGATCTCGTTGCCTTCCGTCGGGAGCAGTTGTTCGAAGGCGCTGTTCAAATCAGTTGGTTTTACACCGATCAGGCCCGCACCAAACAGGCCGCCACCAGCTTCGTCTTCCACGGCCCGTCCTACCACGGCGTCGCGCAACAGGACCTCGGCGCCGCCCGCGACCACCGCCTCACCGATACCGCCACCTTCACCCGCGACGTCGTCCGCTCCTTCGCTCAAGGCGCTGTCGCTGACAACCCCTTCACCCTCGCCATTGCCGGTTACGGAACAGGCAAATCCCATCTTGGCCTCACTTTGGCCACTCTCTTTGGCGATCCAACGGGCCCCGAATCCAAACGGATTCTGGACAATATCAGCACCGTTGATAAACCTCTCACTGAGGAGATCCGCCACGACCTCCAGCACCATGCCAAACCGTTCCTCGTCCTCGCCATCAACGGCATGGAGAATTTCGACCTTGCCTCCAGGATTACCGAACTGCTTCTCCTGCGCTTGCGCGCCCTTAACCTCGACACCACTCCCATCGAGGATCTGCGGCCCCGCTTCAAAGCCGCCGAGAAGTTCGTCCAGCGCAGCTTCGAACTGTACCGGAAGGATTTTTCCGCTCACCTCGGCGCCGACCTTTCCAAGAAAGACCTCGTTGCCCGCTTAGGCCAAGGCGACGAACACGCCTTCAAGGTCATTAACCAGGTCTTTGAAGAGGCCAACGGCGTAGCCATCAGTGCGGTCGGCCGCGAGTCCCTCCAGGATCTCCTCGCCGTTGTCGCCACCGCGTATTGCGGCAAGGATGGCCCTTTCCAAGGCCTGTTGATCATTTTCGACGAGTTCGGTCGCTACCTCGAATTCGCTGTCGAACGTCCCCACATCGCCGGCAGCGCCGGCCTCCAGCAGCTTTTCGAGGGCGTCCAGGCAAACTCCGATTGCATCCATCTCCTCTGCTTCATCCAGCACGAGCTTAAGGCTTACATCGCTCGCGTCGCCCAGGATCATCGCGACGAAATCAATCGCTACATCGGCCGCTTCGACACCGCCCGCAAGGTTTACCTCTCCACCAACCTCGAAACCATTTTCGCTAGCCTAATTGAGAAGCGTAACTCTTCCGCTATCCAGATCGCCGCGGATACCATCCGCGCCGACGACCCACAGTTCCCCCTCATGCACAAATGGCTCCCTGGCTGGGAGGACCATGCGCTCTGGTGCAACCCGGCCCGGTTTGCCAAGATCGTCAAGGAAGGGTGCTGGCCGCTCCACCCCGCCGCCACCTGGTTCCTCTATCGTCTGGCCTCCGTGGGCAAGTCCCTCCAGCAACGCTCCGCCGTCTCCCTCCTCGAAGACGCTATCTCCCTCCACCGTACGGCCGCTATCCCCGACGGCCAACCGTGGTCCCTGTCCGCTGCTACCGTCTGCACCGATGCGGTAGTCAAGGAGCTAATCGGCGCCGAAAGCTACGGCCAACAAGCCGCCATCGCCCATGCCTTCATGGCCGTACGAGATCGCTACGAGCACAATCTCACGCTCCAGGAGGACCTCCTTCTACGCGCCATTCTCATCTCCAGCAAAATCGGTCTCCGCGTGGGCGCCCAAAGCGAGGCCAACCAGGCCCTCACCATGCTCGCGGGAACCTCCTCCCACGACACCAACCGCGCCCTCCAAAAACTTAGCGCCGACTATGGAGTCATCGGCTGGAACGCCCGTGCCAACAGATACGAGATTGTCGGCGACGCTGTCCCGCGTGCCGCCTTCGACAAATGGCTCCGCGAGAAGGTCGATTCCATCACCCCCGAGCAACTCGGAGAACTCTTTGCCAGCTACGGCCAAAAATGGTCGTCTCACTTGGGGGAGATCAAACCCGCCTTCGCCGAGGATCGTCGCATTCAAACAAAGGAGTGGCGCTTTGAAGCCGCTTGCTCCTGCCCTCAGCTCCTCACTCAGCACCTGCGCGAAGCCTACACTGACTGGTCGCAAGCCTTCGATGTTGAAACCGCCCGTGGCCGCGTCATCTTCTGCTATGTCGGCCCCGACGACGACATCGAGAACACCCAGGAAACCGCCCGCACTACCCTGGCCGAACTGGCCGCCGACAAAGGCCGGAACTGGAAGACCCTCCCTATCTTCGCCGTCCTCTTGCACGACAAATCCGGCGACCTCGCAAACGCTATCGCCGAGTGGTCCGTCCTTAAGAACACTGCCGGCACTCCCGAGGTCGCCCAGTTCACCAACTTCATCGCCGAGCGCGGGAGCCAGCTACTGGACGAACTCACAAACGAAATCGCCGACCGCATCAAGGAACGCTCCTACATTTGCCATTCCAATGTCGCCATCCAGCCCGCTCGCCTCGACGCCTTTGGTGCTAGCCTCTTCCAGGCTCTCTATCCCCACGCCGTTTGCTTCCCCTTCGATGGTTATCAAACTACCCAGGGCAACGCCGCCCGCGATTGCCGCGAACTCACCATCGCCCTTTTCCAAGGAGATCTCACCCACGATTGGATACAGGCCCGCCCAGCACAGATGCAGAACCGCGCCAGATCTCTCCTTCTCGCCACCGGATGGGACGTAATCGGCCCGGACGGCCACGTCCAACTCCTCCCCAAGCACCGGGAGGCCGCCTCTATCTTCCGCACCTTGCAGGATTCCCTCGACAAGAACGACGGGCTCGCCCTGGGCCAGGAGATTCGCAACCTCTGCCTGCCACCCTTCGGCTGCAACCTCGCCTCCGCCGGCCTCCTCCTCGGCCTGTTCATCAGCGCTCGCCGCGATAAACTCGCCTTCACGCTCAGCGGCAAAGCTACCAATCCCTCCGCTTGGATATCTCAGGCCTTCGGTAACCGAAGCCTTCTGCAACTCGATGTCCTCGACCAAACCCACCTCCGCCTCGTCAAAAAGACCGAATCCGACGCGTGGGAAAAACTGCTCGCGGAGTGGGAAGCCGCCCAGTCACACGTTGATAAAGTTGACTGGGGCAGAAAGGCTGTCACCCTCCGCAACTCCGTCCAGATTCCCGGGTTCCTCTTCGACCGCCACCAGCTCCTGGCCGACCGCACCGACGCGGCGAAAAAGGCCCTGGAGCAATGGGAACTCCAACGCAATTCTCTCTTCGGGCACTACAATACAGCTTACGCTGGCAAGCACGCCGGAAACCTCAGCCGATGCGGCGACGGTTACTGCAAACTACACGCCCGAATGCTCGAAACCCCACGTGCCTGGACCCAGGAACAATTCCGTGAAATCGAGCCCATGGTCGAGAATTGCCGTCAAGCCGTCATCCAATTCTTCCCCCGCTGGCTTGAAAACCAGGACGAGATTGACTTTGCCAAAATCGGCGAGTTCAAACACCGGATGGGCCTCATCAAAGGAAACCTTGCGACCCTCAACCTACCGGACCAGGCTCAAGCCATCGACCAGCGCGTGGAGTCAGTCGTCAAGGGAGTCGAGACGCGAATCAAATGGGGCAACTGCGCCAACGAGGCTCGAACCTTCCTTAATGCCAATCGCCCCGGCGCGAGCCTCAACGTCACCCAGTTGCACCAACTGGTCGCTCGCACCAAGACCCACATTGACTCCCTCACCGAGGCCTACAAGCATGTCCATAGCCAGGACCTCCTCGATCTGCGGACACGGGTCGAGACCTGCAAGTCCGAAGCCGAGAAGCTCCTCAAAGCCCACCAGGCTCGAGCTAACAAAGTCCTCAACTCCACCATCGCCGAGCCCAAAGACATCTCCACCCTCCTGGCAGAATTGCGAGCGTTATTCGGGATCTTCGACGGCTGCCAAAAAGACCTCGCTGATTTCTCCTTGCTTCACCAGTGCCTGCAGCGCTTCGAAGAAGACATTGCCAAACTCGATGACCAGAGCTTCACCCCTGCTGATTTCTCGAAGCTAGCCAAATCCATGGTAAAGGAGGCCAAAGCGGCCCAGACCGAAGATGATGAGTTGCCCTGGGACATCGAGGAAACCTATGCCCGCCTCATCGCGTTCAAGCAAACGCAGCGCGAATCCGCTGCCGCCACCTGGATAACCAACAACATCCCCTCGAAAAACAATATCGCATCCCTCGAAGCCAGAGACGCTCAACGCCTCAGCAGGCTCCTTCAGGCCGCCCCGGTCTTCCTCTCCAAGGAACAGGCCAAGAAAGTCGAAGAAGCGGTCCAAGCTAGCGACGCTCGGCTCGATGAGCTCGAAGTGGACGGCCTCCTGGCCAAGTTCGAAGCCCTCTCCGATACCGCCAAAAAGGAGTTTATGAAAAAAGCCGAAAAGCTAATGAAAACACGCTAGCCACATTGGCTCCCACTCCAAGGATAACCATCGAACCACAACTTAAACCACAAATAAGAGTATGCCCGAAGACCTTGTGAAACTTGTGAACAGGGTGAAGAAAGACAGCGAGGAGTTCTGGCTAAGTCCGACTCAATGGAGGAAATCCACAGTACCCAGTACGCTTATCTGGGACTTCGTCCGGTTTACCAGAACCGAAGCCGCCGACGTTCCTGCATCCCGAGGCGTTTACGCCTTCCTAGTAGCGTTCTCCCCCGCTGGATTTCCGCCGCACGGGTATCCAATGTATATAGGCGAGACGGGCAATGACGGCCAAGAAACATTGCACAGCCGATTTGTAAGCTATTTTCGTGAGATGGAAGAGCAGTCTCGCCCAGTTCATTACGTCCTAAACAAATACAAGAGGTACCTGTACTTCCATTTTAGCGAAGTTACCGACAAGCGGCGTAACTTGAAGAAGCTAGAGAAAGCTCTCTGCGACACCCTAATTCCACCTTACAACGTCAGAGACTTTTCCGCCGAAATGCGCAACGCCAAACCTGCATTCTAAGTATGAAACCGTTGAAACCGTTATATTTTCCCGCGCTCAGAGGTAAGTTTGGAAGCTGGATATACTATTCTTGCCTGATGCCCCTCCGGGACCTGGCCGGCCGAGTCTCCTACGCTTCCGACCTCCACAAAAACAAGGGGCTCTCCGACATGCTGCAACGCGTCCTGGACAAGGAGCGCGCTGAAAATATCGCAAAGTATCTGCTCAAACAAGACGAGCGGTTCTTTAACTCCATCGTGGTGGCTGTCTACGGAGGAGAACCTCAGTGGTTTGCAGCCGGACGCATTACCGCCCGCAACTCCGAGTTGAAACTTGAAAACATCGACCCCGCAGCACAGGAAAGCATTGGCTTTCTCAAGCTGCGAGGGGACGAGAAATTGTTCACCCTCGACGGCCAGCATCGTCTCGCCGGAATAAAACGCGCTGTCAAAGACAAACCCGCCCTGGGAAGTGAGGTGCAGTCCGCCATCTTTGTCGGCCACAAAAGAACGGCGGCTGGTAGCGAACGTACCCGCAGATTGTTCACGACACTTAACAAAACGGCTAAGCCCGTTTCGAAAAACGAGATCATCGCCCTCGACGAAGATGACGTTATGGCTATCGTTGCCCGCAGGTTCGTCGAAACCCACCCCTGGTTCGAGGGCAAACGCATTGCTTTCAACACGACACCCAATCTGGCAGCTAACGATCCCTTCGCCCTTACCACAATCATTAATTTGTACGACCTGCTGACCATTCTCTATTCCAGGATTTGTCCGAGGCACCATGTTGACGACATGAAGTACTACCGCCCTGATGACGCAGAACTCGACAAGTATTACAAGCATGCATGTGACTATTTTACAGCCCTGAAAAGCAATTTCCCCACTCTGGGTCTCTATTTCTCGACACATGATTACTCCAAAGTTATACGGCGCTACCGAGGAGATTTCGGAGGCGACGTGCTGTTCCGACCGATCGGCCTCACCGTGATGACCGAAGCCATTGCCACTCTCTCGAAGTCAAGGACCATGGCGGCCGCCGTCAAGGCAGCATCCCGCTTGCCGCTCACGCTCTCCCGTCCTCCATACCTGGACGTCCTTTGGGACAAGCGCAGTGGTATGGGCAGCCAAGGCAAAGCACTCGCAAGAGACCTGCTCCTTCACATGCTTGGCGAGCTCTCCCCGGAGAAGTCAAAAGAGGTCGGCAAGAAATACGCGCGAGCGCTTGACCTGGGGCCAGATGATTGGGAGGCCGCGCTAAGCAAACTCCCAAGTATCGAATGAGCGTCTGAACAATTCACCGCGCCCGGCAGCCATGAGCGCATACCGTCCGGAGCAACCGACCCTCCATCAATTCATTGATTTGCGCCAGTGCACCCATAACGAGCCGTGAGCCGCGGCTCTTCTCAGACCCCTCAAGGCATAGGTTGCACGGGGCATCGCGGCGCTGAAGTGAAATCCCAACATCTTCACAAAGCGACTCCTACTAGGTCGCGATACCTCCTCGCCACATCGAGGTTCGCACGCAGCCGATCCTCAATTTCCACCTGAGTCCACCAGTCTGCCCAAAAACCGCGCCTTTGCGGGACTCTGGTCATGTAGTCAACGACCTGCGGAGTAATACGAGGGTAAGCCACCAGCAGGTATCCAGCCGCAGCGTGCAGGTCAAGGACCTGCGGGATGTCGGGGACTTTGGATCGATTTATCGCCGACGCGTAGGCCTTGCACTGCACCACGACCCGCCGCCGCACTACCGCTCGCACCTTCGTCGCTTCCTGGCGCGGTGCAGGTTGCAGCCAATCGACAATGATATCTCGATCCGCATCCGCCGCTGCCGTGCCACCGACTTGCCGAGCCCACTCGACCCCAGGCTCTCTTTTGAGTAGATCAAGGACCAAGCTCTCAAACCGGCTCCCATCCAAATGAGGGGACCACAGGAAGCTCACCGCCGAATGCAGGAACCTTGCTTCAGTTTGGTGTCGCCTTTGCAAAAGCGCCCTTTCCCGGAGAAACGGACGATACCCACTCTCGAACTCAAGCGCTGAGATGCCCCGGTCGGTTACGCAGATAACATGCGATTCCACTGGCAGAACCAACAGCGATTTGCTGTCGAGCAAACCGGCAAACCTGCGATTCGTTTTCAGCCCGTAAGCGTGAGCCAGCTTAGAAATGCGTCGGATCGCTTTTTTTGAAATGGCGTTCTTGATCGAACCCGTCTGGACGAGATAGCTGTCCAATGCTTCCACGAACCCTACGGTCTTGCTGTCAATCTCGCCGGTTAACAGGGGAATTAGATTTCTCTGCAGTCGAAAGGCTACAACACCATTCTCGCTACGCCGACAGTAAAGCCAGTTTGGGTTACGCCGATGGTTGAAAAGCCCCTCGGTCGCCTCCGCCGTGTAATCTAGCGCGTCAGAAACGGATCGAGCCCACGCTTCCGCCTCAGGGCCGCAACAGTCCTCTGTCTCAGGGTCACCGCCGCACTCTTTGTAAACGCGCGAAAAAAGGCGTGCAGCAACCTTACTCGCAACGAGAATGCTCTCGATCAGTGAGTAGTCCGGAGCGGTCAAGGAGACGTATGTCGCGCTGGGTTGCTTGTCGAAGAGGACGTATCTTCCATATAGCTCCCCTGGCACCGCAGGATGGGGGATGTCTACCAGTCGAACAGAGGCCACGTTGAGACTGCGCAGCGAAGCAGCCCAAATCATTGAAATTAGATCATGGTAATCTGAACGATCCCCCGGCAAGCCAACAGTCCGGACGATTCCGACAAGTGCAACGCTAGTGTCCGAAATTGGATCGATACGCATCCACATCGGAAAACTGTCTGCAAATTCAATTGTGACCTGGGCAGGGTCCAGCTTGGGGTATTCCCGCAGCCGCATTCCGAGGCGGCGAGTCATCGCTGTCATCCTTTTGATAAACGCCCGCCGCAAAGATGCGTCTCGCCCCTTTTCCCGCCGCCGTGACGCCTTTTGCCCTCGCACCGGTCGCGCCTTGCTTCGCTTTCTCCAAACCATAGCTTTGTTGTGACGATGATAATGGGTGAGCGGCCTCGCTGTGGTCTAGCTAAAAAACACTCCTCACATCCTCTGGCTCCGAACCTTCAAAAGGGAGCGCAATGTCAGACCAAGATTAACGAGGACGCTGCCCCGTATCCCGAGCGAGTGAACCATTCGTTCCCTCCCCCGCCGAAGCGAGCTGCTGCTGCTTGCCGGACCGCCGGAGTTTTTTGTTCAAGTTCTCATTCAAGCCCCGTTCCTCCAAAAGCCGCAGCAATTCCACCCTGGATGGTCCACCGCTTTCCCGAGCCGGAATCCCCGCCTTGCGCAGCTTAGCAGTGAACGCATGCATCTCCGGCAGTCGTCGATGATCCGCCGACAGGAGGCGCTCCTTGAAATAGAGCAACTGGCCCTCGGCGCTGTGATCGAACACCTGCACCCAGCGCGTCCGCAAATTCACCTTGATCCGCGCCCGGAGTTCCGGCAACGGCTTGCCGTCGAAATCATCGTACGCCAGGAACGTCACCTTCCCGGAGGCCTTGTGCAGTTTCACCACGTCAGCCTGAGCCGCATCGCCGAAGAGCGAGGTCGCGCAGGCGACGTACGCACGCAGGACCGGCGGCAGCTCGCCCACCAACGTTCGATGGACGTATAAAGCCTGGTCATCCTGCCAACCGAGCTTGAGCCCCTCGCACGCCAACTCGATCTCGCCCTTATCCCCCGCGGCATACAGCAACTCCAATCCCTTCGCGAGCGCCCGGCTGTAGTTCCCGAAGAATTCACGAATGTCCCGCCGCAGAGCTCGGGACAGGTGGCCGAACGGAACCCGCTTCCGCAGGTTCGCCACCGCTACATAGACCAGCAAGTCGCGCTTCCGACTTTCCGCGGCCTGCCGCATTTCCTCGGCTCCGCCCTTCTGGACGAACATTCGTAGGGCTTGCCTCGGCGACCCGATCTTCTCCCGAAACTCACCGGATTGCGCAAATTCCTGTGGCTCCGGCAGGCGGCCTAGTTGCAGCATCAACCTCCAGAAACTATCGAGAAGCTCACGGTGCTGCTCATACAGCACCTCCCACCTCCGTTTCGGTGGCTGCCCGATTCCAAACCGCACGCGAACTTCATCCCAACTCGATCCTTCTGCCCCACCGCCCTGCACGAAGACTCGTAGCGCCCGTTTCGGTGATCCCATCCGTTCGCACAGGGTGCTCAGCGCTTCATACTCGGTTGCCTCCGGAAGCCGCCCCAGTTCCAGCGCCAACTTCCCGAAGCCATTCAGCAGTTCCTTGTGCTCCTCATAAAGAGCCTTCCACAGGCTTTGTGGCCCACCCAAGCCCAGCCGGGCGCTGATCTGGCCCCAATCAATGGCCCCCCGGCTGCGCATCGACAAGAAGTCCTGCTGCTCCACCGGATCGCGGAATACGTAAAACACGCCCAGCGCCACCGGCACCGCGGTCGTTTCCAGTGCGTCCTCGATATACTGATGCAGCTCCTGCTGCTCGAAGAACTTCTGAAACGTATTTGACCGCGTCAGCACACCATCCCCGAAGCGCCGCGCCGCGCGCGTATCAACCGTCTCTTTGATTAACCCCGCTACGACCAGCAACCGGCTTGCGTGCCGGAAGGCGTCCACCAGGGTCTCCACGCGCTCAGCCGGGTCCTCGATCACGTTCAACACGTAACCAAGGTTCACGATGTCCGCCTCCCTCTTCGCGACATCTGGCCGATGCACCGGGTCCCATCCCTCCGCCTGGTGGCCCAAAGACTGAAGGCCATTCACATCGGCCCCCTGGCCGCACCCGTAGTCGAAGAACGTGGTCCCGGCCCTCAGCAGCCCGTATTCGAGAAGGGTTTTCACCGGCTTCGACAGGTCGTAGCGAGTCATGGCCGTTTTGTGGCGTTGAACCTCGACTGCGCATGAACCGGAGGTTTCGTTCGCCACAATGGATTCCGTCGTGCGTAACGTGTGCCCGTCAATCACCACTCCCTTCTCAGCCAGAAGCCGCTCCCAGTTCAGCTTGAATCCGATCGTCTCGGTCTTCTCGTAGAGCCCGGCTTTCTCTTCAGCCCGGGTCAGTGCTTCGAACTCGGCCCATTTCGGGTGATCCGTCGGCAGAAAGCTCTCCTTCCTGTGCAGAATCGGCGGATTCAGGTTCCCACGATAGTCGCTGACACGCGCCTTCCCGCTTCGCAAATCAATCGTCACCGCCTTCCGCAATGCCGGATGTGCCTCGTCAAAGAAATCCGGGTATGACAAAAAGGACACCTTCAGCTCATCGGTGCGGAACTTCAAAACGTTGAACTCCGGCCCAATCTGGAATGCGACGACCACTTGGCTCACTAGCCCATCTAATGCCTCGCCGAGCGACGTCCTTCCGTCTCGAAAAACGTAAGCCGCCGTGGGCAGCTTTTTGCCGAAGCTGAGTTGCTCGACACGTCGTTTATAATCATGCAGGTCCATGAGCCGAACGCGGGCCATTCCTCGCACAAAATCGGGAGATTTGCCAGCCCGGAATGCCACGGAGATTTGATCATTCCTGTCGTTCGACCTCGATTCAGGCGCCGCCTCCCGTTCCAGCATCAGCAGCGCGCATCCCTATGGCCTAACGCCGTGGTCGATTTGTTCACACACGCCGGGCTTAGCGTTCCATCGTGAAGTCGTACCAGTCCCACCGCATGTAACTGAACCGCGCGATCTGCTTTACCCGGTGTCCTGGTGCTCTTCGCAGCCGCCGGTACGGATTGCCTCTGCCGTATGGATAGACCTCCATGCTGGCGTTGGGATCGTCCACTGCATACACCAGCACGTCCCATTCCCCGGCTCCTGGCCTGCGCTGAATGTCATCGGCGATTCTCGCGAACTCCTCTATGGAATACACACCGTCCGACACTGGGGGCAGCCCGTCAATGCCGTTGGCCACCAGTGTGATCGCCTGCGCCCACGCCGGGATGATCGCGACCTTGCGGGCAATGAAGCCGTTGGGGGGAGAGCCGCTGGGCCGGTAAACCTCCCCTTCCCGGACATAACCTCTGGGGGGCCTCACCACAACTGCATCCCAGAGCGCAGCGCCGATGGCCCGCTTCTCCGAATACGCATCCTTAACTAAGTCGTAGGCGCCTTGCCGCCAGTCGCCGCCACGACGAGCAACGTAGAAGGCCACGATGTCCTCCGGCGAATAGTCAGCAACTTCTCCCCTGGCGAGAGGGGTCTTCGCTTTCTCTTCCGCTTCCGTATGCTTGCCCGAAGCCTGGTGGACATGCCCGCGTTTCAGTGCGGCTTGAAATTCTTCAGGCGTCATCAACTCCGCGGCTTTCACGCCCGCTGCCATGGCGAGGTTGGGCGATACAAGCCCAGCAAGCTCATCGGTTCCGCCCTTGACCGGAGGCGGAGAAGAGGAATCCGGTCGTTGGTCATTCATCCTGGCTTGACTTGGGCATGGCATACACGTCCTCCAACAAAACAAGGCCTCCGCTTCCCCCAGGCAAAACGGTCAGCCGCACAGATATCCAAGTCTATTCTATCGCTCCTGGCCAAGCCTAGTCAACTAGGCGACCCCCCCCGGCCACCGCATCACCGGTCCTGACTGCGGAAACGCTCGCTCACTCGCTGGCCTCCGCTGCGGCCCGGTCATGTGGCGCCCCCCGATGTTTGCTTGCCCTGCTGGTCAAAAACCCGTCCCGCCCTCCCCACCACCCTGTAGCCGGGCCAGGTTATTGCCCAGCAAGGCAAGGCTCGTGCGCCCTGCGGCCCAAACGATGCGCCCCACACTCTGTCCGCTCGGCATGGTGCCCCTTTTCCCCCGGATTCCGGCGATCTTGCGTCGCTCCACCCGACCGAGACGGCACCTGAATTGGCTCCAGTAGTTGGCCAAGTCCCTCCCTCGGGACACCTGTGACTGCGTCCGCTGGGCGCGGCAAGCCACGGACATCTTCGTCGTCAACGAAGTGTAGGGGAGGCGGGCCAACGCTTTGGCCGCGCCGCTGTACCTGATCCGCGATTACGAATGCTCCCAACGCTCGTCAACTGCTCAACTGCTCTTTTGCCTCGACAATTCTCCGTCGGCACTGTAAGCTTTCAGCGTTGTGAAGAATTATGGCTGCAAAAACTCTAGGTGAATTTGTCCGATCAAGGCGCGACGCGCTAGACATTTCACTGCGGGAACTCGCCCGTCAGCTTGGGATCACCCCGCCGTTCCTTTCGGATATCGAGCTCGGCAAGCGTTATCCGTCCGAACCTGTCATGGCTAAACTGGCTGAGTTTTTCAAAATGTCTCTCGACGATCTCAAGCTTTTTGACCATCGCGAATCCCTGTCAGACCTGAAACGCCTTCTGGAACAAAACTCGAATCTTAACGTTGCATTCAGAACCGCGCTCGAAGACGTTAAGGACGGTAAACTGTCCCCGGAACAGCTGGCGAGCAGAATCAATCCTCCCAGCAAGAAAAAATGAGAGCGTACAGGGCTACCGGTGGACGTTTTCAATTGCGCGTGTCGTTCAGCACGGACGAAATTGACGATATCTGTTCAGAGGCCCTGGTCAAAAGCGGGTATATGCCGAAAACCCCGGAGGCTATCCGCATTGACCGTTTTGTTGAGCGTTATTTTCAATGCAGCGCCGCGTATGAAGACCTGCCTGACGGCGCTATGGGCTACACCCTTTTTGACGAGAAGGGCAAAGTGCATCAAGTGCGCGTCTCCAGCAAACTTGAGGACGGGCTACGGTCCTCCGAGCGGCGGGTCCGCACCACTTGGGCGCATGAAGCGGGCCATTGTCTACTGCATCCAACCCTGTTCATTGAGGAAAAAGGGCAGCCCACATTCGCGGACACGGAGGGGAAAAACTCAAACGTGCATGGAAGGAAGATTCTGTGCAGGGATGGCGACATCAGGCCGGCTGCACGATCTTATGACGGTCGTTGGTGGGAATGGCAGGCCAACCGGTGCATTGGCGGTTTGCTCCTCCCGAAAACGCTTGTCCGCGAGGCGCTATCACAACTTCTCACGGAATCCGTCGTGACCAAGAGCCCCTCCCTGTTGCCGGCAAACCGGACGCTGGCCGAAAAAACCCTTTCGGAGGTCTTCGACGTGAACCCGGTTGTCGCACGGATCCGTTTGGGCGAGATGTTTCCAGATCCCAAGGGGCAGATCGAATTCTGATGTTCGGGCTTGACGTGTCGGCAGTCGCAGCTTACACTGCCTACGATGTTCGGAAAGCTGTCGAATCAATCGAATCCGGCCAGAATCAAGGTGCCGGACCGGCGATACGTTATCGCCGCCGGCTTTTGACGGAAAGATCGTTATGACCAACGTTATTTTTTACCCCCTCGGAAACGCCGACACCTGTCTCATCAAGCTCTCCAACGGTTTACGGTTTGTTTTCGACTATGCCGACATGAGCGACCCGGATGACCCGGCGGACAAACGCATCCCCCTCGCCAAGCCGTTCAAGGAAGATATCGGCTGGCCGAACTGCAAGCAGGTGGATGTCTTGGCCTTCACCCACGGTGACAATGACCACGTAAAGGGGGCGTCGGAGATGTTTTGGCTCGAACACGCCGAGAAATACCAGGGGAATGACCGGGTGAAAGTCAAGGAACTGTGGGTTCCCGCAGCACTCGTTGTCGAGGAAGGCTCGGAAGATGACACCAGGGTAATCCGTGCGGAAGCCCGGCACAGATTTCTGGCAAAAAAGGGAATCAAGGTCTTTGCCCGCCCGGAGCACTTGAGAGATTGGCTTGAGTCGAACGGGAAGAAACTGGCCGATTATGAGCACCTGATTGTCAACGCGGGCCGCTGCGTTCCCGGATTCACCCTCGAATCCCGGGGCATCGAGTTTTTTGTCCATTCGCCGTTCTCGAAATCAACGGACGAAGGGGTATTAGACCGAAACGACAACTGCTTGGTGATGCAGGCCACCATCCGTGAAGGCAGCAAGGATACACGTTTTCTCATCACCGCAGATTCGACTTGGGATAGTTGGGTTGACATCGTCAAGGCCACCCGCTCCCACAAAAACGACGCTCGGCTGGCATGGGACCTCTTCAAGATACCCCACCATTGCAGCTATCTTTCGATGGCCGAGGAGAAGGGGAAAACAAAATCGAAGCCCACCCCGGAATATGAGTGGTTGCTCGAGCAGGGCACCGAGCGCGCGGTGATGGTCTCTTCCAGTTGGCCGATCCCGGCAACCACCGAAGACCAGCCGCCCCATGTTGAAACCTATCGCCGCTACAAGGAAACGTCCGACAAATTGGACGCCGATTTGGTGGTTACCATGGAACATCCGACCGTGAAGAATCCCAAGCCCATCGTCATTTCGATTGACACCTCCGGCGTAACGATGAAACGCGAAATCGCATCGGGGATCAGCATTGTGACGTCAACCCAATCGCCCCGCCACGGATGAAGAAAAGAACGCCACAATTGCCGCCGCCCGGTCATGCGATTCCATCCGAAGAATTAGAAGTAAGCAAAGCCAGGCAGTTCCTTCATTACCTTAAAGCTGCCGGCGCCCACGCCCGCATCATCGAGACGCGGCGGATAGTGGAGCCCCTCTCCGATGTCATCGTTTTTGAACTCATCGTGGAACGTCCGCAGGTCTTGGCCTTCGACATCCGGAGAGTCGAGCCCCTGGCTGCGGTTTTTGCCTCCAGCGACGACCGAGCACCAGTGGTTCTAAGTCTTCGCCCGGATTTCCCGTCCGTTCCACATCTTAATCTGACAGCAGAAGAATTCCCGCGCAGCATTTGTTTATACGAACAAGCGTTTGAGCAGGCGCGCCTGTCATGGACACCGGCCGACTTTATGCGGCGGGTACACCACTGGTTTGCGGCAATGGCCAAGGGGACGCTTCACGCCGAGGACCAGCCTTTGGAACCGCTGATCAGCGCTTCAAATTACCGACTGATATTGCCCGCTGATTTCGACCCAAAAGCAACATCCTCGAATCCGCGCCCGTGCGCGGTTTATCCCGTCAAGTCTGGCAACGACATCTATACCTTCCGCATGGTATGGCGCACCCACGCGGTGACGGACAAAACGGATTCCGTGGTTGCGGCTTTCTTCTGTAAGCCGCAGCAGCATGGCGTCATCCAAAAAGAGCCGCAGAATCTACATGAATTAAACGCCCTGTGTCTGAACGGGGGGTTGGCGCTGGCGGACGAACTATATGCCACCGTTCGCGACTGGTTCTTGAAGAAACAGTCCAATGACGTCATGGAGGCGCGCCTCATATTGTTGATATACCTGCCGAAAACCCGCCACGCCGAAGGAAATGTTGAATCAACGGAAGTCAGGGCATTTGTGACGCTCAAGAAAGTCCGGGAAATCGGCGAGGAACTCGGCCTTCTTGCCACGCGTGGCAGCTTTTCCGGTTTCTTGATTAGCCGGCCGGAGCCGTCACCGGAAGCATTAAAAAGTATCCCTGTTGCCATCATGCAGGTTCACGACGCATTGACCCCCAGGTTGGCCGCGTTGATGAATGGTTGTGGGCTTTGTGATAGCCGAATCGCCGGCATCGGTTTGGGCGCGCTCGGCTCACAGGTGTTTAACAACCTGTTGCGTTCTGGCTACGGCAAATGGACCTTGATTGATGATGACGTGCTTCTGCCTCATAATTGCGCCCGCCACTTTCTTGGTGATTGGGCCGTGGGCCGGAACAAGGCGGAGGCGATGGCGGAAATCGGAAATGCGATCTTTGGCGACGCGACGATGGTGACCTCAATACCGGCCAACATTCTTTCGCCACAGGGACACGCAAAGCAAATTGAACAAGCCTGTGCTGACGCCAGTCTCCTCCTGGACATGTCGGCATCCGTTGCCGTGGGCCGGCATCTCGCCACTCTTGACAATCACCCCAAATGTCTCTCCGTATTCGTGACGCCAAATGGCGACAGCCTCGCGCTTCTGGCGGAAGACAAGGACAGGAACGCCAGATCGGATTGGCTCGAAATGCTTCATTACCGGGCAGTCTTAACCGTTCCGGTGCTCGAAAACAGCTTCCGGTCTCCCGACGCAAGATTTCGCTACGGCAACTCATGCCGCGATGTAACGACCCAACTTTCCCAGGACAGCATTGCTACTTGGGCGGGCATCGCAAGCAAGGCCATAAAAGCGATTGCGGCCGATTCAAATGCGGCGCTTTGGATTTACACCAGCGATCAGAACGGGACGATTACCCTTCACCGCCAGACTGTTCAGGCTCCGATCACATGCGAGCTTTACGATTGGACAATCCTTACAGACTCCTGGCTTCTCCAGAAGCTTGCCGCGTTGCGCAGCAAACGCCTTCCAAACGAAACCGGCGGTGTCTTGTTGGGCTCATTTGACACCCACAGAAGAATCTGCTCCATCATCGACGTCATTCCGTCGCCTACCGACAGCAAGGAGTGGCCCACTTCCTATATTCGCGGCTGTGAGGGTTTGGCCGCCAAAGTGAAGGCCGTCCAAGAAAAGACACTTGGCCAGGTCAACTACGTCGGCGAGTGGCATTCACACCCCAGGGGCGCATCAACCAATCCGAGTCCTGACGACTTCACGGCATATAGCTGGCTTGTCGGGCACATGGATACCGAGTCACTGCCGGCGATCATGATGATAATAGGCAACCGTCAGCAGTTTAGGCTGGTTTCAACGGAACCAAGGGTCGAGCATACAACAGCAAAGGTCTAAAATGGCAAAATCGCAAACCTCATTGAAATCCAAGAACGCCCTGTATCTGTGGACGTTCGTTGGAATCAACTTTGCCGTCTTTTTTGCGGTCACCATCGGCTCCCACTTGGACTATTCCTCGGTCCAGCATTTTTGGCAGCGCATATCGGCAAAGAACGGCTTCATCGGTGCATGTATGCCGCTGCTCGTCGTTGTCCTTAATGGTATTCTTGGTGATGCTGCAAAGGCCCGACTCGTTTTTTGGCGCTGGAACAATCCCTTGCCGGGGTGCCGCGCGTTCTCCGCCCTGATGCACGCCGACCCGCGAATAGACGTGGACAGGTTGAAGGAAAAACACGCACCTCTCCCGCGGGCGGCAAAGGAACAAAATGCGCTCTGGTTCAAACTGTATAAAAAGCATTCCGCCAGCATAATCGTATCCGACAGCCACCGATTATATTTACTAACTCGAGACATGGCTTCCATGTCAGCCCTCTTTATTGTTCCGTTTTCTGTCTTCGCCGCGTTCTCATCCCTCGAAGCGAAGGCCGTATGCCTATATGCGGGCGCGCTCTTGCTGCAATATGTCGGCGTGGCAACTGCCGCCCGCAATTACGGAAATCGCTTTGTTAAAAATGTCCTGACCGAGGAATCCCATTCAAAATGAACAGGCTGGTAAGCAGATGTTTCTTGCGCTTGCACGGAATTCGAGCGCGAGGACGTGAGTTCGGTTGGAAGCCGTTGCTTCCCCAACAAGCCCGACTGCGTCACGTCAATTCCATGAACAATGAACCATAGGACAACTATGAGCAAAGGTCTCGACGGCCGACAACGCGACGAGAACGGTCAAATCCGCGAAAAGCGGGGCGACACACGCGTTGGCAGCTTGCGCCAGGAATATGGCGACAATTTTGCCAAGGGCTATCGTTCCGATACCAAGCTTGAAACCGTGCGCCAAAACACGGCAAAGAGCTTGAGCGAACTCGTCAAAAAGAAATGAAGCGGCCAATCGGCCGCTATTCGGGCGAGCGAGAGTGGAGAAAGAGCCGTGTGCCTCCACTTTCGCTCGCATCTTCTCGCGCAAGAAGTCCCGCACAGCCCGCCGGATCTAAGGCGTTCAGCGACGCTTCCACAGGTTCGCAGAGCACACTTCCTCTCCCCTTCTTTGTTTTCGTCAATCATAACGTCCTTTATGCTTCTCAAGGGGAGGGCCTTTCTTTAGGCTTTCCCGCATGGAGGAACCCCTTGTCCCAGCAGAGCGCAATTTCCACGCCCCGGTCTCTTTCGTCGGCAAACCGTTCCCGAACCTGATCGCCACCGCCGGCCCGGACGCCACCCGCCGGTTCATCGAATTCTTCACCGCCAACATCCGCAACCCGAACACCCGGGCGGCATATGCCCGCGCCGTCTCGCAGTTCCTCGACTGGGCAGAGAATCACCGTCTCGATTTGAAGGGGATAGGCCCATTTCATGTCGCCGCCTACTTCGAACACCTCCCGGAACGGCTCCGCCGCGAGAGACGTTTCCTCAGAGCCGGGCAAAATGGACGCCGATTCCACTCCCGCACCGCAACGACCGCCCTGGAAGCCCCATCCGTCAAGCAGCACCTCGCCGCCATCCGAATGCTTTTTGACTGGCTGGTCACCGGCCAAGTCGTGCCCCACAACCCGGCCGCTTCGGTCCGTGGCCCAAAGCATGTCGTGAGGAAGGGCAAAACGCCTGCTCTCTGCGGCGAGGACGCGAGAAAGCTGCTGGATTCGATTCCGCTCACACGGGGCGTCGTCCAGGCCGGCGAGGAACAGAAGGTCCCTGACCTGGTCGGGCTCCGCGACCGCGCCCTCATCGCCTTGATGGTTTTTCGTTCGCCCGAGTCAGCGCCGTGGGCGGCATGGATGGCCGAGAGGCCCTTTGCTTTTCGTCGTAGAAACGTTGACCGTACGCTACCGGAACAGGCGCCGTCGAGGTTTTCCCCGGCTCGCCAAGAGCCGTGAGTTGCGCTCGCCGGGCGCTTCAGACTGCGTCCGCTGGGCGTGGCAAGCCACCGCGCCAACTCACGGCACTTGGCGGCCACCCCACCGCGCCTGACTCGTCGGCTTTTCCTGCGCTCCAGGTCGCTCCATTCCGCCACCGCCGGACGCGACCAAACACTCTTTGAACGCCAATCCGCCACGAACTTCGTCGCGTCAGGCTACTGCTTCATTCCACTCCCCTCCGCTACGGGAAACCGCCGAGACAGGCGATCCCCCGGCCAGCGCATGACCGGGTCCCAGCTCCGGAGTCGCTCGCCGACTCGCTGGCCTCCGCTGCGGCCCGGTCATGCGCTGACCCCCGATATTAGTCTCACCTCTAGCCGTCCGTGTTCCGCGCTGGGCCTAACGGCTTGCCCTGCTACCCCCCAAGCCGCGGCCCGGCGCTATGAACTCCTGGCCAGAAGTGAGAGCATCGCGGCCCCGTGCCCCTCGACAGGAGCCCATCACCGCAGCGCGTGAGAGCGGCCAGCTTCTGCTCCGGCAGCGCCCCGCCAAGTCCCCGGCGCCGCCTACGCAGAACTGCCCGCCCTCACTGGCGCCCCCAAGATCAGTCCCACCTCTGGCCCTCCGTGTTCCATGCCGGGCCTAGCGGCTTGCCCTGTTACCCCCCCCCAAGCCACGTCCCGGCGCTGCACACTCCCGGCCAGAAGTGAGAGCATCGCGACCCCGCGCCCCGTGGACAGGAACCCAAGGCCGACGCTCGTTCCTTATTTGCCTTGTGATATTGTCCGCATGGCCCGACATGATGAGCACCGTCCAACTGCCTATCGAGAGAGCGCAGGCTATTCGGGAGGCGGTATTGGCCCGAGCACCGAAGCGCAGGTTCCTGTATTTCAGCATTGACGTTTAGGCATCGTCAATCATGCTCGTCTCTAATGAAGCCGTGAACACGCTCACAGCGCATCGGCGATGGCCAGATTGAAAGGTGCACCTTGATGCAATCCCCGAATCGATACGCTTTTGCCCCGCTCCTGACGGAAAAGGACGAGAAGGAGTCCAGCGAAGGTGGCATTGATCCGCTGGGCACTGAGCCATTGGCCGACGCCCTGGCGATGAAGCTAGCTCCAGGCGTTCGCGAGCGGCAGCGGCATCCGCGCTTCCTCAGCGCAATGGCTGTGTCGCTCTCCCTTTGCGACGAACTCGGCGATGAGGCGGTCGCCCGTGACGGGGTGACTCCGGCATGGTTGGTTTTCGAGTGGTATGTTGTTGAGGGGTTGGTTCGCACTCGCAGGCAGACGCCGAAGGACATTCAGGGGCTGCCGGGGCGGGACAAAGCGGCGCGCGCGCTTGCTGACGACGTTCCACTTTCGGCTCGACGCTACCTGAAAAACCCGACTGTCACAGGCTTTCACGGCGTCTTCTGGCAACTGGCCAGTGCGCTGGGCATTGAGCAAAGCGAGCACCTAGGCGGACGTGGCTTTGACCTGCTTGAGGTCTGGGCCAAGGACCAATCGCTTGATAGCTTCGTTGGAACCGGAGGTGGGCGCGGGCAGAACATCCGCCAGCAGTTGCGGGAGGCGTTGCGTCGCGGTTTGGATAAAGGCGCGGTAGCGCGCACCGCCGGTTGGGCGGGGTGGAGGTTCTTCTCGGACCACCTGGCTCCTTATGAGTTCGGACGGCGTGAGGCGCGTTTTCTGTGGGATACGTTGATGGAGGATGCCGCCGGCTGCACACCCGAGACGCACCAGAATGTAGCCAGCTTCCGCCGGGAAGTGCTGGGCTTCCTGGTTTCTGACGAGGGCCGCCAACTCTGGCAGCGGGAGGTTTCCGCGCGGCGTTTTTCGGAGAGGGTATTCCACGAGGCGCTGCGACGGCGCGCCAGCGATGACCTGTGCCAGTTGCTGCTGGCGATTGACATCTACGAACGATTCGCCCGGCTCGTGCAGGATGCCTTTGACGACTGTCTTTACGAAATGACGCGCAAGCGAGGGCAGGTTTCTGCGTCAGAGCTTGGCCGCCTCGCGTCGGTGAAGACCGCCAGCCAGCGTGTTCCGAAAGTGTTCGGTGAGGTTATGCATCGGCTGGAACCATTCGCCCAGGCTCTTCGTTTTCAGCAAACCTTTGCTTTGCTCTCCGAAGCGGGCAGTGCGGACCATTGGGTGGAATATTTGATGGAGCATCACCGCAAGACGCAAGAGCAAAAACCTCCTGACGGCAAGATGGCATGGTTGGAAGGTGACGGGAGCGGCTACATCATCCGTCCACTCTACGGCCGCGACGAGCCACCTCGGCGTGACGGCAGTTATGTTCATTTCTACCGGACGATCCCACTCTGGTCGTTTGCTTCCGATTTAAGGAAGGTGTGAACATGGCAAACCGCGACAACCACAAGCCGGGGCAGGGCAAGATTCTGGAGGCATGGGAGCCGCCCGACGATGCCGGCGCGCCGATTGGATGTATCGCCACGACGTTCACATTCGCTCCAGCCTTTTTCGAGGAAGAGTGCTTGGGACGTTTCCTCGGCCTTGAAACTACGCCATCGGAGGGAGCGGCGTATCTGGTCGAGCGCGAGGAGAAGCTGGCCCAGATTTCCTTTCCTGCGGTGTTGGTGGACCAGCGACATGCTCGCGGGAAACGGAGCTTGCGCTGGGACTTGCTGTCGGCACGAGTTCCGGCAGCCATCCTTCATGCGAAGGTTTCGCTTTTGCTTTGGAGCGGGTGGGCCCGCCTCATCGTCGCCTCCGCCAATCTCACGGAAAGTGGCTATCGGCGAAACCACGAGGTCTTCGGCGTACTTGACTATTACGACGGCAGTGAGTCGCCGCTGAGTGTGCTAATCAAAATGACCGACTTTCTCCGACGAGCGGCTACGTTCGCGTCGCTGGATTCAACGAATCCCGCCCCAGCCATCGCACGCTGGAACAGCTTTCTCGACTACGTTTTGAGAGTCACCCGCCGCTGGGGTGCTCAACATCCGCCGCACAGCCTTTCCAAGCCGCGTGTCTTCACCGTGACCACTGCGCCAAAACGCGACAATGTCTTTGAAGCCCTTCGCGAATGCTGGCCGGACACCTCCCCGCCAAAGGAAGCATTCATCATCAGTCCTTTCTTCGATCCGCCCGAAGCGCCAAATACGCCCGCGCGGGAGCTGTGGAAGCTGCTCCACCAACGAGGGCCCGCTTCGGTCCAATTTGAAGTCACCGCCGAAGACCTGCCTGACGGAAAGGGAGTTCTCCTCCACGCGCCGGAGGCTCTGCGGAAGGCTCAACCGGCAGGCCGTGCCGATGTCGGAACCTTCTTCGGCCGCGTGAAACTCGAAGAGGGACGCCCTCTGCACGCAAAGTGTCTGTGGATCCAGAACGAGCAGTGGGCGCTTTACCAGATTGGCTCCAGCAACTTCACCACAGCGGGACTCGGTTGCGGCAAGACGCCGAATCTTGAAGCAAACCTCGCCTACGCGGTCAGTCTGGGCAATGCAAAGGGCTTGCGTGCGCTCGTGCAAGCATGGTTGGACAGCGAGGACGCTCCAGCGGACGCTCGTTTTCTCTGCGGACCGAGCGATGACCGCGAGGATGCCCCGATGGCGGGCGAGATCCTGCTTCCAGGCGAGTTTGGGGAAGCGACGTTCGCGCGCAGCTCGGACGAGGAGGGATTCATCGAACTGACCTTTCAAGGCAGTCCGCCTGCCGGCTGGAGGCTGCTGCATGAGGACAAGGAACAAGTCGTCTTCAGCGAAGCCCGCTGGCGGTCTCAGCGCCGGTCACCGCGAGTGCGGCTGGACTGGAAAGACCGTCCGCCATCGGCCTTCCGCGTGAAGTGGAGTGACAGCACGGGGGAGGCATGGTGGCCCGTGAATGCGCGAGATGCCGCGTCGCTCCCGCCGCCAAGTGAACTGCGGAATCTCTCGCTCGACGCGCTCATCGAAATCCTCACCTCCGCCCGCCCATTGCACGAGGTCATGCGCCGATGGCTGCAACGGCGAAGCGATGACACAAGCGGTGGCGAGCCGCCACAACTTGACCCACACAAACGGGTGGACACGTCGGGCTTCCTCCTCCAACGCACGCGGCGTGTTTCGTGGGCACTGAGGGCTTTGCGCGAGCGGTTGGCGCAACCTGTGCCATCACGTGAGTCGCTCAATTGGCGGCTGCGCGGGCCGGTTGGCGTGATGGCGCTTGTCAACGCCATCCTCCGCGAAGAGAGGCCAGAACAAGAGAGGGCCTTCCTATTGGCAGAGACTGCCGTGGAACTGGCCCGTGTTGTTCCCGGTTACGCACTGGGGTGTCTGCGGCACGGGCAGGTGCGGACGGCGCTGCGCGAGTGCATTGGCGAAATCCGGTCGCGAATTTCGTTGAAGGCGCTTCGGAAACTTCCTGAGTTGAGATTTTACGTAAGGCGTGCATTCAAGGAGGCGAGCGAATGAAATCGTGGTATCCCTTTGCGAAGCAGATCGAGCTGCACGGGCGTGAGCGCAAATCGCGCGCTTGGGAGCGGGTTTCGCGGGAAGACGCCCACCGTCAGAAAATCACCGCTCAAGAAATCTTGCACCGGCTGGCGAGACAACCGGGCGTGGTGTTGGCAGATGAAGTCGGCATGGGCAAGACGTTTGTGGCGCTTGCGGTCGCAGCATCCGTAGCCCTGGCCGACAAACAGTCCCGTCCTGTGGTGGTGATGGTGCCGCCTTCCCTCCGGCTCAAGTGGCCGCGCGATTTCGATGTCTTCACCCACGAATGCCTGCCATCCGACTTGGCTGGGCGGTTGAAGTCGGCCTCCGCCAATACCGGTATCGAGTTCTTGAAGTTGCTCGACGACCCAGCCAAGCGCCGCAAATCCATCATCTTTCTGACGCACGGCGCGATGCACGCCGGTTTGGGGCGGGGCATCGCTGGGGGATGGGCGAAGTTGGCGGTGATCAAGCGGGCCATCCATCGCCGGAAGAACGTCGGCTCGCTCCGGCATTTGCTTCATCGTCGTTTGGGAGACTTGCTGGAAATGGGGTTCATCCACCACAGCCACCCGGAACTTTGGGAGCACCTGCTCGAAGCGCCCTACGAGAAGTGGTTGGGAATACTGCACAAGCAGGGGGTTGACCCAGAAGGCGACGACTGTCCAGAAACCGACAATGATCCGGTTCCCGAAACGGTGGCGCAAGCCTTGGAACGATTCGACAGCACCCGGCTGAAAAACGTGCTGGAGGCGCTCCATGAGATTCCGGTTCGTAACTCTGCCAACTACGCAGAGCGCCTGGCAAGTGCCCGCCACGCCATCAACAACGCGCTCCAGGAACTCTGGCGCGATTGTCTGCGAAACCTCCACTTCCGCTTGCCGCTTCTCATCCTTGATGAAGCGCACCACCTCAAGAATGCGCAGACGCGGTTAGCCTCGTTGTTCCAAATAGCCGACGCTGCTGACGACGCCGAGGAGATTGCCGGACGCGGCCCCCTGGGAGGCGTGTTCGAGCGAATGCTGTTCTTGACGGCGACACCGTTCCAGCTTGGCCATCACGAGCTTTGTTCCGTGTTGGAACGGTTTAACGGCATCTGTTGGCGGAGAGGTTATGCGCCGCCATCCGGCCGCGAGAGCTTCCAGAAGCAAATTGCTGCCGTCCGCGAGCAACTCGACGCTGCGCAGGAATCGTCACTTTGCTTTGACGCCGCATGGGGCAAGATGACTGTTGAAGACTTGGTCGTGGATGACCACAAGTTCGGTGACAGTGAAACATGGTGGAGCGCGGTCCAAGCCGCCGGAACTCGCACACAGCAGGTTGAAAATGCCCTTGCCTGCCACGAGCGAGCAAGGGAGAAACTCCGGGCAGCAGAGCAATCGCTGAGGCCGTGGGTTATTCGCCATCGCCGACCCGACAAACTGCTTGGCAAGTTCGCTGGTCAGCCGAGAAGGCGCCGATTACCAGGGCGCTCCATTCTCAATGACACCGCCGAAGCGGACGACGCGGGCCTCGAAATCTCAGCCGAAGCTTTGTTGCCGTTCCTTCTTGCCGCGCGCGCGACGGTTTGCATGGCCGAATCGCGTCCGGTTTTTGCGGAAGGTCTTGCGTCCAGCTACGAAGCTTTCCGGTACACCCGCCAGCAGAACGCGGGCATGGACACCGACGCCGATCCGCTCGAGGAAATCAGCGTCACACAGGCCGCTGAATGGTATCTCGCAGAACTTGACCACGCGCTTCCGCTACGAGACCATCGCGCTTCAGCAGAGCACCCGAAAATCCGAGCGACCGCCGAGCGCGTGTTGGCGGCGTGGCAACAGGGCGAAAAAGTGATCGTCTTCTGTCATTTTATTCAGACAGGGCGCGCGCTCCGCCGCGTCATCTCGGCCCGATTGCACGAGGAGATTTGCCGCATGGGCGCGGCGAAGCTCCGGTGCTCACCCAGGCAGGCTGGTTTCTTGCTTCAACGGATTGGCCGCCGCTTCTTCGACACCGTTTCGCCAGTGAGGCTTGCGTGCGACGCCGAAATTGACGGCCTTCTGCAAGACTACCCGAGGCTGGCGAAGCATGAATTGCTGCGCGAGACCATCCGACGCTACGTTCGCACGCCCTCTTTCTTGGCCAGGTTTCTTCCGCTGTCCCGCACGGGGCTGAGGCCCGCCGGCATCCACCGCGCTTTCCAAGGGGGCACAGGTTTGGCTGGCGTGTTGAAGGTTTTCCTCGATTTTCTGCAACAGCAATGCACGCCGAAGGAGTGCCAGGAGTACGTTGAGGCAGTGAGCAAGGTTCAAACAGGCGACATGACAGGCCGTGAAGCTGAGAGCAGTTTCGCGGCGGACGAATTGGTTGGCCACAGTCGTCGAGACCTTCTGTTGCCCAATGTGCGCTTGGTCAACGGCTCCACCAGCCCGGAGACACGCCAAAGGCTCATGCTCACCTTCAATAGCCCGTTCTTTCCCGAAGTCCTTATCACCAGCAACGTTATGGCGGAAGGTGTAGACCTGCATCGCTGCTGCCGCTACGTCATTCACCACGATTTGGATTGGAACCCCAGTGTCTTGGAACAACGCACCGGGCGGCTCGACCGCATCGGTGCCAAAGTGGAACTATGTGGCCAACCTATCAACGTGTATCTGCCCTACGTTGCGGAAACACAGGACGAAAAGATGTACCGCGTCGTCATGGACCGCGAGCGCTGGTTCAGCGTCGTGATGGGCGAGAAATTCAGTGTAGATGCCCGCACGACCGACAAACTTGCCGAGCGCGTCCCACTGCCTGAGTCGGTGGCAAGGGATATGGCGTTTCGATTGGAGGTCCTTAGACCGATCCTCAAATGACCCGACGCGTACCAACCACGACCGTGCGCGCGTGGACGTTGGGAAGAAACCGCACACAATCCTCGGGATGAAAGGTCGGCAAGGAGTAGTAGTAGGCCGCATTAACGCACACCGTCTTGAAGACCTCGGCGTATTCCGCCAACCCAGCCCGCGGCGGCTTGCAGGTGCAGGGTGTCTGGTGGTTCATGGGGCTTCACGCTGTTTTTCCAATCATTTGTCTCCAGTAGTCGTGCATGATTTCCTCCCCTTTGGACACCAGCCGCCGTGAGGGATGTAGTTCCCAATGGCGAAATCAAGGGCGGCCCGATCAGCGCCTGCTTGACCGCCGGAGATGATCTTCAGCAAGGGAATGTTCATTGGTTTGCGTTCGGCTCCCAACTCGGCGGGTCGCAAAGAATTACGAGTCCCTTATTCAAATAAACCGCTTCGCAGCAATCTGTCTTCCATCTCCTTCCATTTCATTTGCTTCAACCTGCGTTCGTTCATGCTCCGCTTCCTTCTAGAGGGTGCTTTAGGGCATTGAGCTTGGGTCACGTTCTTTGTGGCGGGAAGGGAGGTCGCCGGGTTTGCTTTAGGCAAGGGATTCTCGGGGGCGTCAGCGATCCTGTTTGCGTCCACAGGAAGCCCCCAAGCGTCGGCCGGTGAGGTCAGACTCTCTAAAGGCATATTTGGGTCAGGCGACCGACTTTTCGGGCACCAGGCGTCTCCGGGTAAGAGGAGTTTTTTTCTAGGTTGTTTGGGATCACCGGGACGTGGGTTCAGGACATCGGCTGTGCAAGCGGCTTTTCGGACAGGCATCTTCCTCTTCCCCTGTTCAGCCGAGGGTGATTCCTCCCTGGTATTGGGACAAGCAATCGCGTCCTTCACAGGGGGAGCAATTTCATGGCCGAGCGCTTCCGAGGCACGGAGCAATGGCAGAACTCTGGTCATCACGTAAGCCACCACCGGAACCAAGTCGGAACGACCTGAGAAAGTGGCACACTGCCTGCCTCGTGTATTGTCTTTCGTGCCAAGAATGCCGCTCTTGGTGCCGACATGTGTTGCTCCTGCCCTTCGCAGGGCTCTGCGAACATCTACCCCTGCCCCACTGTTAAGCTCCTCCTCCGTTGCAGCGTGGAGGTTTGACCAGGGCTGGTCTGTATCGAAGCCGAGACATGCCTGCCGAAGGTCAATGTAATGGGTGCCTCTGGAAATACTCACACCGAGGCGCAAACCATGCCTTAACCGGTGGAGGACGTCTGGCCCCTGAATGCCTCTCATCCTTACGTCCGCCTCCCCGTTTTTCCATTTGACGTAGGCCAATTCAATTTCCACGCCCCTTCCTTGAACTACAAACACCTTTCCTTCGCCAGGGCATATCTCCTTTGACAGGGGGCTCCCCCGACTAATCCGCCAAACACCTTTAGTCGGTTGGATGACCAGTCCGCTAACTCGAAAAACCTTCAAAGACTTCTGGCTCATTTTGGTATGCCGCTGGCTTTGAACCTGGGTTTCCAGACGGGATCCGATGTTGAATAAGCCTGCACAACCCCTTATAGAGAGGCAAGCTTGAAAAAAGACAGCTTTCCGCACCTAACATTTCAGAAATCCCCCTCCTGCAAAACCCGCCCGAAACCGTTTTCCTCGAGATACCAATACGTGAAGTGCTTGGAGAGCCAACTGGCGGCCTTTTCCTCGGCCAGTGCACGATCTTGCGACGAGTAAATCACCGGGATTTGGAAACGGGCTTCAACGGCATCCAGCGTGCCCGAAACCGCATTTGGAGATGCGGCCGTGCAAAGTTCTTCATCATAAGAGGATTTGATGTCCTCATAACTAGCTTCAATCAAAATGGCCCTCCACCGGTATTTCACAAGGCGTTCGCATTCCTCAAGAAACCTGCCTCGACCCTGCATCAACGTCGTGATCAAGTCGCTGAGGCTCTTTCGTTCCAGGGACAGCAGCTTTTCCATACCCTCGGCGCTGTAATCCCCAGCATCGAGTTTGCGCCGCACGGTTCCGGCGATCCAGTTCGTGTGGCCAGCGAAGGTGAAGGGGGTTTGTTCCCGTGTATCGATAATCACCACCGGCTTCGGAATCTGACCGGTGATGCTGTGCCCGTCCCTCTTGACCAGCAGGCGGCCTTTGGGCGGCGGAAGAGCGTTCGATTTCATAGATTCGACCTCCATCCTTGGTTCAGTTGTTTTGATTCTTGGGAGTGCGGCGGCGCTTCTTGCGCACCGCCTTCGAGCTTCTTTTCGCATCTTCCTCGAACAATTTGGCCAGCGGGTTGAAGGTCACGTTGGGTCCTTCCTCGACGACGCTGCAAACGAGCGCCTGCGGCTTTCCGCCCGAGGCCAGTGGCATCCGGACTGCCATAAGGCGATTCTCATTGGCTGCCTTGAGCAATTCCTGCCAATCCTTCATCTGTTGCGGCGAGAGAATTGGCGGCATCATCTCCACCGGCACCTCCTGGCTCGGTTCCCACGGCTTCGTCGGCTCCTCTGGATCTGGCTTCTTGCCACCTCCATGCTCATCCTCAGCCATGAACTTGTCGTCTTCCGGCGGCTCGTCGTCATCGGGCCAGTATTTGCTCAATCCGCTGGGACGCGGTGCCGGGTCGCAAGCGCTGCCCAGAACTGCCCAGTAATGAGCCACCATTTCACGCAGGCGCTTCACCGCATACCGTGAGAAGGCCGACCCGAAATCACTCCTCCAGTAGTAAAGCAGCAGAAACGGTTCACGGCTCGCCACCGCCGTCAAGAACACGCCGTCTTCCACGGTCACCAGGCGCTGGTCGGTGCTTTGGCGATCGCCAAACAATTCCCTGGCCGCCCACCCCCAATTGCTTTCGTAAGAACCCCAACCAATGTTCTCGACGAACCCGTCCACGCTCCTGCGACCACGACTGGCCATCTTCAGGACTCCCAGGAGTGCCCTGATGGAATCTGGCGAACACCGCACCAGCGCTTGGGCAACGAACCGGTCCACCCGTCCCTCGATGGAATTCTTCAGGAATACCACCTTGGCGTCGTAGTCGTCCCCTTGACGGATAGGCCTGTAGCCCTTCGACCAAAGGGCAATCTCTCGAAACAGCCTGTCGTCGATTGGCGGAGGTGGCTCAACAGCTCTGGAATTGTTCATCGCTTCGCCTCACTTTCCTGTTCCACGTTCAGTTCCCAAGGCAACCCAGGTTTGCCAAAATGGCCGTAGTTGGTTGTGCGACGGTAGAGCGGACGGAGCAGCCCCAGGCGCTCGATTATCGCCCGTGGCCGAAAATCAAATTGTTGAAGGAACTTCTGTGCCGCCTCCGTGTCACCAGTGCCGAACGTGTCCACCAGCAGCGAGACCGGTTCCGCCACGCCAATCGCATAGCTCACCTGGATTTCCGCCCTTGTTGCCAGACCGATATCGACCAAACGCTTCGCGACGAACCGGGCAAAGTAGGCACCACTGCGGTCCACTTTCGAAGCGTCCTTGCCGCTGAAGGCACCCCCACCATGTCGGGCATACCCTCCATACGTGTCCACGATAATCTTGCGCCCGGTGACGCCACAATCACCCGCAGGGCCACCAATGGCAAATTCACCGGTGGGGTTGATGTGGGCTTTGATATCCTCCTGAAACCACGGTCCCAACCGCTCCGGCAGCAATTTGCCCATCACGTATTGGCCGATCACTTCTTGAGGAGTCCCAGGCGAGTGCTGCGTCGAAACCACCACCGTAAGAACCCGCTCAGGTCGCCCTCCGCTATACTGCACCGTGACCTGTGTTTTGGCGTCAGGTCGAGCCCAGGGGATAATTCCCGCCTTACGGTCCTCGGCCAACCCACGGGCGAGTCGATGCGCCAGCAGGATGGGCAATGGCATGCGCTCCACCGTTTCGTCAGTGGCGTAACCGAACATCAGACCCTGGTCTCCCGCACCACCCGTATCCACCCCACGGCTGATGTTTTCGGACTGCACACCAAGCAGGTTGGTAATTCGCACATTGTCGGTACTGAACGATTCTTCTGGACATGTGTAGCCGATCTCCCGGATGGCCTGGCGCACGATGGCCTCATGGTCAACTCCGATGGCCTCGCTTTTGATTTCGCCTGCGAGAATGACGTGGTTGTCCTTGCACAGCACCTCGCAGGCGACTCGGCTGTGCGGGTCACCCAGCAAGTAGGTGTCGAGGATGGAGTCGGCGATGTAATCGCACACCTTGTCCGGATGGCCCTCTGGAATCGATTCGGAGGTGAACGGGTAGATATTGTTCTTGCTCATGGCTTTGGTCGTTCTCGAATCGTTCATGTCGAAATCTCAGCCACCGATGGCGACCCCTGGAATGGCCTGCGTTAACAAGGCATCCCGTCGCTCTCGGGCTTGCACCAGGTCGCAGGTTTTCAATGAACGGCGAACCCGCTGCTTGGTGAAATTAGCCAAGTGGACCGTGAAATGACACCACCAAGTGCCGTTGTTTTGCCAGAGGTGGTGATTGAAGTTTTCGGGGTTGACCCGCACCGCCAGTTTGCCTTCGTTCATATGCGCTCGTCTTTCTTGAACGCATCAGGAGGCCGGAAACAAAACACCGCTCGACCATCAGAACCAGCGGCGTATTCCGTGGAGAAACTTCTTTCGCAGATTTGACCTGCGCTCATCAAACCACAACCCTCGTTGCGGTTCAGGGCACCTTGGCGTTCTCCGGCCAGGTTGCCAGGTCCATCAACCGACGGACCATTCCTGATGACCGGTTTATTAGAGCACGTTTCGCAGCCCCGCACAAGCGCCTTTTGTGTCATAGTCGCCCCCACTCGATCATGATCCTGCACCACATCGTTGGGCAGGAACATGGGAATCCACTCCTCTCGCCGAACTTCTCGACCAACTTCTTGGCGTAAACGGGGCCGATGCCCTTGACCATGCCACTGCCCAGGTATTTCTCGATGCCCTCGCTGGTGGTGACCGCCTGCTCGTACTTCCGCCCCGGCTTGAGGAAAAACCGGGCGGCGACCAGGTCCGGGCTGGTCCGGCTGCCCGGCAACCAGGAAGGACTTGGTGGCTTGCATTACCGTCATGGCAACTGGGACCCAGCCGGGCGATTTCGCCCGCCATTCGGAACCAAGTGGTGTTTTGTCCCCTGATCCCGGATGGAGTCCTGGATCAGAGCTGTGCAAATCCGGCAAATGGCGAAAACCGGCACCGCCAACGGACACCAAAACGGACACCAAATTGTAGTGCCGGAGCAGGTCCGGGTAATGACAGGGTATGAGCGAATTACCTTGAAAAATGGGGAAAATGGGCGATACTTTCTGCGTGTCGGGGAACAAATCCAGCCCCCGCAACCAATTTGCCCCCTGCAACTTACGCAGTTGCAGGGGGTTCCGTCTTTTCCCCCCAACCCGAGCCAAAACCCATGGAACCCCATGAAAACCCATAAAACTCGAGAAAATCTTGCTACAATCTTGCTACAGGATTTGGGGGTTCAGGGCCCGTTCTCTCGATCGCCGCGGCGGTGCCTGAGACCATACCCGCCTCGATTCGCATCCGCCACGCTGCATGTTGTGCTCCCAAGTGGGGCCTACATGCGCGCTTGTGTCCAGACTCAATCGAGGCCGCGGGCCCGCCTCCACTGAGCACGAAGCCCTCATGGACAAGGGTCTGGGCACCAGGACGAGAGTCTCCTTCACGCCGGCCGTTGTGCGCGCTGCTCGCTCACCCCACGCACCCGCGGCATTCGGGACGGCCGAGGCAGGCCCCGGATCAACCGAAAAAAAGTCGAGATTAATGTTGAGAGATTTTAACCCTTGGGGTTAATTGTCATGGCGAGTCGTGGAAATCTTATTTGTTAACACGAAGCTCGCCAAAGAACTGGCGGATGAGCGGACGATCCTGCGGAGATATGGGCCGGATAACGGGCGGAGGATCTGCTTGCGGCTGGCTCAATTGATGTCGGCGGAAAATCTGGAAACGCTTCGGTTTTTGCCGCAATTGCGGGCTCATGAGCTTGCCGGCGACCGCGCCGGGCAGATTTCCGTGGACGTGAAGCATCCGCGCCGTCTGCTGCGGTTGCCAGACCACGTGGAGGTTCCCCGCAAACCCGATGGCGGGCTGGATTGGAAGCGCGTCACCAGGGTGAAGGTCCTGGGCATCATCGACACACATTGAACAACATGAATGCGACATTCGAACCCAATTTTGCGCTTCCGCCGGGGGAGACGCTGGCGGAGACCCTCGAGACCCTGGGCATGACTCAGGCCGAGCTTGCCGGGCGGATGGGACGCCCTCTCAAGACCATCAACGAGATCGTCACCGGTAAGGCGATGATTACGGCGGACACGGCGCTGCAACTGGAAAAGGTGCTCGGCGTGCCGGCCTCGTTTTGGACCAACCACGAACGCCTCTATCGCGACGCCCTGGCCCGGCGGCGCGAAACCAGCCAACTGGAGCAGCACCTGGACTGGCTTGGCACCTTGCCCGTCAAGGAACTCGTTCGTGTGGGTTGGATTGCGCCAGGCGCTGGACCTGTCGGTCGCCTCCGCGCTGTCCTGAGCTTCTTCGGTGTGGCTGGGGTCGAGGAGTGGCGCACGCTTTGGGAAAGCCCGGAGGCCGCGTTCCGGCAGACCCGGGCCTATGTTGCCAGCCCTGGCGCCACTGCCGCCTGGCTCCGAAAGGGAGAAATCGAAGGCCAGAAAGTTGATTGCGCCGCCTTCGACCCGGGCCTTTTCACAGACGCGCTTCGCCAACTGCGCGGCTTCACGTCCAAGGACCCGGCGGAGTTCGTTCCTGCTCTCCGCGAGCGGTGCGCGCGAGCAGGTGTCGCCGTGGTGTTCGTCCCGCCTTTGACCGAGGTGCGCGCTTACGGTGTCACCCGCTGGCTGCATGGCGCCAAGGCGCTGATCCAAATGAGCCTGCGGGGCAAGACTGACGACCACCTGTGGTTCACATTTTTCCACGAGGCCGGGCACGTTCTGAAGCATGGGAAGCGGGCCGTTTTTGTCGAACAGGGCGAAGAGGAAACCGGGGTTCGTGACCCCCGGGAGGTCGAGGCGGACGCCTTTGCGCAGGAATGGCTGATTCCCTCGAGTGACTATGAGCGATTCTGCGCGAACGGCGACTTGAGCGTCGCGGCTATCCGGCGATTTGCGGACAGAATTGGCCTTGTGCCTGGCATCGTGGCCGGGCGCTTGCAGCACGACCGCCGGATACCATTTTCGCGAGCCAACCAGCTTATGCGCCGATTCGATCTCGGAAATTGAGATCAGTCCGAAGGCAGGCAATGAAGTAATCGCCCAGGCCCGGCTCCTACGCCTCGTAAAAAAGAAACCCTTCGTTGAGGTCCGCCTGCGCGTCTTCCGAAATCTGGGCCCGAATCATGGCCTTCCCAAGGTCCCTTTCACAGAATCCCAATCCAGGAGCCGCGCTGCGCCTTCGCGCGCCCTGGCGCGACGGCGATCCAACAACTGCTTCTGCTGTGGGAAAATCCACGATCGCTCAAAGCGCTCTCGAAAGTCCTCCCAGATCGAAAGACCAGGGCCGAGGCGTTGTTCTCGCTGGGGAACGTGGCGAGCTTCAGGACGCAGGTGTCAAGAACGACTTTCAAGATACGGTTTAGCGCGACGCAAGGCCCGCGAGCGCCGTTTGGTTTCGACAAACTCGACCGCTTCCCGTTCGGTCAGGTTCCTGCCGAGGTTCGCGCGGTGCGCGCGCGCCAGCGCTGGGGAGAGCTTAAACCGGACGACTTTTCCTTCCACTACGGCTGTCGCATACATGACGGGAAATTAGTTGAAAGCTGCGGACGAAGCAACACCCCTTTGACTGGGCGCAATCCGCCGTCCAGCGCCAGTTCATCAGCAGCCATATCTTTGTCCAGAACGTGGCTTGCCCAAGGTCCCTTTCACAGAATCCCAATCCAGGAGCCGCGTTGCGCCTTCGCGCGCCCTGGCGCGAGGGCGATGCAACAACTGCTTCTGCTGTGGGGAAATCCCCGACCGCTCAAAGCGCTCTCGAAAGCCCTCCCGGATCGCCTCCATAATCTGAATCTTGCGCTCCACCGGCAATGCTCGGACCTCTTCCATCGTCATGCCGCAAGCACACTGCCTCTCAGGATGCGCTGCCACTGAGTTTTTCGCTGTCTCACAGGCTGGCCTGGCGTTGGCATTCGACTGCTGAGGCGCGCTATTCCGTGGGCGCGCCTGGTGTCCCGCTGACCGGGTCACGCAATTCTCAATTGCTCTTTTGCCGCCGTCTGCGTCACAACTCTCGCATGTTGGCCAAGGTCTGTTCGGCGGCCGCCCGCCTCGCCGTAGCTTTAGCGAAGGCGGGTGAATGGCATCGAAGCGTACCCGGTGGAGGTGGAAGTCAACGCCGTGTATGGCGACACTATCTTCGTAGTAATCGGGTCGATTTCGCCTATTGATTTTGGCTCGTGCCACACGCCACATTAGGCTGGTGTCGCGAGGGCGTGAGGCTTGGCCATTGTCGGGCTTGACATCGGACGCGTCGTAAGTCCATCTTACCTCGTGACGACGACGATTTCGAGCAAAGGACAAATGGTCATCCCGCGGCCAGTGCGCCAACGCCTGGAAATCCACGCGGGTGACGACTTTCTGCTGTTGGAACTTGCCAACGGCGACATTCTCCTGCGGCGCGCCCGGCCCCCGAGGAGGTCGTTGGCGTGGCACCTGCGCCAGATGCGGGGGCTGAAGCTGGAGCGGAATCGACAGCCCGTTCGGAGGATGGCCTGGTGAAATGGCTGCTGGACACCAACACTCTCTCCGAGTTGACCAAAAGCCCGCCGCACCCGGGTTTGTTGGAGTGGTTGGAGGCTAACGAGGCGGAGAGCGCCCTGAGCGCGATCAGCATCGGCGAGATAGTCCTCGGCATCCAGCGGTTGCCCGAAGGCAAGAAACGCCGCCGATTGGAGCGGGCTCTGAAATTCCTTCGGGAAGACTACGCGGGGAAGCTCCTCGATTTTACCGAGGGCGCCGCCGTGGAATGGGGAAGGCTGGTAGCACAGGCACAGAGACAGGGCCGGAATCTATCGGTCCTGGACAGCCAGATCGAAGCTGTTGCCTTGCATTTCGGCTTGACCGTTGTCACGCGCAACCGCGCGGATTTCTTTCACCCGGTTGTCAATCCGTGGGAGCCGGATGCCTAGTCTCGCGGGCCGACCCAGGGCCGGTGGCCTGGCGGCGCATGGTGTGAGAGTTGGCGCTCGACGACGGCGTGCGCGCGGTCAAAGCCAGCTAAAAGGGGTCACCCAACACAACGACATATTTCGCCCGGTGGACATCTCGTTTTCCGTCTTCACCCTCGGCATCCGGTCCGGCGCGGTGGCTCGCTCTTACTCTCGCAGTTGTTCTCGTAACCACGCCGGGTCTCTTATGAGGTCGAGCACCGCCCACGCCACGGCACCGCCGCCCTCCATCGTGTAGAACACACCGTAAGGAAAGACCGCTTTCTCACAGGCTGGCCTGGCGTTGGCATTCGACTGCTGAGGCGCGCTATTCCGTGCGCGCGCCTGGTGGCCCGCTGACCGGGTCACGCAATTCTCAATTGCTCTTTTGCCGCCGTCTGCGCCACAACCCTCGCATGTTGGCCAGGGTCTGTTCGGTGGCCGCCCGCCTCGCCGTAGCTTTAGCGAAGGCGGGTGAATGGCATCGAAGCGCATCCGGTCGAGGTGGAAGTCAACGTCGGGTATGGAGACACCATCATCGTCATAATGAGGCCAATTTCGCCTATTTTTGAGGAGGCACGGTTTGTGATCCGATGAAAACCAAAGCCAGCGCATTCCTAATGTTTTTTGGGCTGTTCTGGACGGCTATCACCGTTCTTTTTGATGTTTTAACGCTGGTTCCAGCGGCGCGGCAAATTGCCGCGACGCGATATCCATCGACCGATGGGACCGTTGTGTCGAGCGGCGTGATGCGCCGCGACGACAGCGAGGACGGCCCGACCTATGGCGCCAGCGTTTCCTACGCGTACTCGGTGGGCGGAAAGTCGTTTACTGGTTCGCGGTATCGCTCCGACAATTGAATTGGGCGGTCCTGAGGTTCGAGGAGAACGACTGGTGGAATGGCATGACCAAGAGAAGGCGGAGAGCTTCGTTAGCTGGCTCAGGGGCAAGCTGCCGCTAAGACAGCCGCCGGGGCAAATGACGAATTCTTGACAGTGACGACCACGCCGCCACTTCGAGTCATTTTAGCGCACTCCCTTCAATCCTGTTAATCTCGTCGACGGCTGCACCAACCTAAAGGTCGGTCTCACCGCCGGTCCAACACCGGGACCCCCGCGGTGAGGTTGCTCGATGGTCACGCGAATACCTTGTGGAATCTCGTGGTGGATGAAGGGAACTGTTTCAGATTCGCCTATTGAAAACCCGGGCTCCGACCCGCGCGTGACTTGCTCGTGACTTGCGTGACTTGCAGGATTTCCGAAATACAGGCTTGACAGAGTTAGGTTGGTTTTTATATCATAAGGGCCTGCACGGGTTGTCAACACATGAACACACGGTCTTTCCAAGAGCGCTGGGTAGCGGGGCTGAGGGCGTTGGCTTTGGCTGGGGGCGTTTTGGGGTTGGGGCTGGCGGCGCAGGGGGCGACCTCGGTGGTGACGGAGGCGACGGAGGCGGCGTTGCGCGCGGGGATGGCGGGAGGAGGGACGGTATCGCTGGCGTGCGACGGGACGATCACGCTGAGCAACGGGATCGTGGTGGCCACGGATACGGTGCTGGACGGGACGAGGCACGCCGTGACGATCACGGGAACACAGCGCGCGTTCATCGTGAGTACGAACGTGAGTTTCGGCGTCCTGGCGCTGGCGATTAGCAACTGCGAGGTGCCGCAGCCGCCCAACGACACATTGGTTCCGGCGAGCGAGTGGCTGACGGGCGGGGGGATTCTGAACCAAGGAGGCACGGTGGACCTGAACGGGGTGACTTTTCAGCAGAATTACGCGGTTTATGGCGGCGCGATCGCGAACTGCGGCGGCGGTACGGTGAACGCGACGAACTGCACTTTCTACGGCAACAGCGCGACCTTTTTATTGCCGCCGATGGTTGCTTACTGGGGTTACCCCGCCTACGGTGGGGCGATTGCCAACCAGAACGGCGCGGTCACGCTGCAAAGCTGCCTTTTTTCCCACAACAGTGCTTGGGGGGGATCGGACAATCCGATGGTCGGCCACCAGAGCGGCTCGGCGGCCGGGTCGGGAGGGGCCATCGGGAACCTGGCGGGTCTGACGGTCAGCGGCTGCACGTTCGAGAACAATGGCGCGCTAGGCGGCAGCGGCTTTACGTGGTCGCTGTTGTACGGGCCGTTTTATGGGTATTCAGGGACGCCGGGAGCGGCGGGTTACGGCGGGGCGATCTACAACACCGGCACCCTGGCGCTCTGGGGGAGCACGCTGGCAAACAACGAGGTGTCCGGGGGCTCCGGGGGGAGCGGACAGGTCGGCTTCCTCAATTATACTACCGGGCAGATCACCCCCAGTGGGGGCGGGGGCAAGGCAGCTTCCGGCTTTGGGGGCGGGGTGTTCAACGGGGGCGAGGCCAGCGCGGTGAACTGCACGTTCTACGCGAACAGTGCGGTGGGGGGCGCCGGGGGCCAGGGCGGGGCTTCGTTCAGCTATTCGGGCCTGGTGGACGGTTTTCACGTGAGCGGCACGGAACCGGCCGGTCCTGACGGTAGCGACGGGTCGGGGCTGGGCGGGGCGGCTGGCTCGACCGGCGGCTGGTTTTGGCTGACGAACTGCACGATCGCTTTTAACACGGCCTCGGCCCAGACGAACGACGCGCAGGCCGTTGGCGGGCTGAGTCTTGAGAGTGGGACGCTGGTCAACACGCTGCTGACGAGCAACGCTCCCGGTGGCAATGGCTCCGGGGCGGTTTTCGATGGCGGGGGGAATCTTAGCTCCGACGATTCCTGCGGATTTACGGCTCCGAGCAGCCGGAACAACACGGATCCGTTGCTGGGTCCGCTGGCCAACCTTGGCGGGGCGACCTTGACCATGGCGCTGCTGGCGGGCAGCCCGGCGATTGGGGCCGCGGACAGCGCCTTGGCGCCGCCGACAGATCAGCGGGGCTATCCCCGACCGCCGGGCTCGGCGGACATCGGCGCGTGCGAATACGGTTATCCGCCGCTGGTCACAGCCGCCCGCGTCTTGGCCGCGGGGGCGGAGCTCTCGGTGAGCGGTCGACCGGGCCAAGCGTGCTGGCTCCTGGCCAGCCCGGACCTGGTGGACTGGACGGCAGTGGGGACGAACCAATTCTCTGCCGCGGGCACGGCGTTGTTCCAGGACGCCGGCGCGGTGGGGCAGGCCCGGCGGTTTTACCGGGTGACGGAGTGAAATTGGAGGCCGATACAGATTCTGCGAGGATACGGAGATACGGGGAACAGAGCGAAACCGAGTATTCGCACCGCCCGCCCGCTCTCGAACGGATTCGCGCAGGCCAGCCATCATGCCGCGCCGGCGTTTTGGCCAGAAAAGCAACGCTTTTCGGTCTTCGGTCGGTTGAAGTGCGCTTTGACATCCATCCATTGGCCGGGCATGCTTGCGCCATGCAGTCGGAAATCATTTTTATTCTGACTACATGGCGCGACCTGCTCACCGATTCCAGACCTCCAGCACAGAACACAGCGCCATGGCAACTCTCTCCATATCGGCGGAATCGAGGACACCAAGCTGTGTCTCCAGGCGGTCCTTGCAGATGGTCATGATTTGCTCGCACTTCATAAAGCTGGCTTCTCGCAGTCCGTTCGCCTGAGATGGGTTAACCTGGACGTGCGTAGAAACAGGGTGGCCGTGGCGGCTAACGGTCACCACGATCGTATTGGGGTACCGGGGATTCGCGTTGGCAGCGTCCGTCTGCACGACCAGCGCAGGGCGTCTGCCCGTCTGTTCGGAGCCCCGCCCGGGAGACCAGTTAACCCACCAAAGTTGGCCTCGACGCGGATTATGAGCGCTCATGAACGGCTATTTCCGCTTGAGCCGCAAGCGCGTAATTCACGTCACAGCCTTCCGCATCCCCACCGAGAAGGGTGAATTCATGGTAAAGTGACTTGCTCAAACTCGCTTCGGAAATGAAGTGCCTCAGCACCTCCGCGCGCTGCTCAGGGGACAACGCCTTCATTTGTTCGATGATCTCAGTTGCGCTCATGTGCTCTATCTTAATGCCCCCCGGCCATCGCGCAAAGGGATATTTATGGCCGCAAATCGCGGTCGTGCTGATTGCGCTTTTCTCGGGTCTCGGTTGACACTTCGCCTTTGTTGGTCAAGGTCTGTTCCGCTGCCGTTAACCGCTTCCATGCGTGCCCGGGCGGAGTGCAGCTTAGTGCCGCCCATGGGAACACGGTCATCGTAATGATCGTCGCGCCATTTACTGACCTTTTCCTGAGCCGACCCTCAGCCCAGCGACCAGCCGTCTGTCAGTGGTTTTGACCGCTTTTAGGTTCGGCCGCCTGGCGGCGTCGGAGCTTGGCGTGGAAGACGGCGCCTGGATGCTCCCCCGCAACGGCGATGACGGCATCCAAACCCCCGACGCCCTTGCCCGTGCGGTCGTTGAGCACTTCCTGCCTTGCGGCCGGATCGTCGAGCCGAGCTTCGGCAACGGCGCCTTCCTCCGGGCGCTACCCAAGGGCGCGGATTGGTTCGAGATTCAAAACGGAAGGGACTTCCTCAAAGCAGAGGGGCGCTGGGACTGGGCCGTCGGCAACCCGCCCTTCTCCCAGTTCCGCGCGTTCCTCCAGAAGGCCACGCAGGTCGCAGATAACGTGGTCTTCATCGCGCTGGCCCCCCGCGTGGTTCGTCCGGGCCCGCCAGGAGGACATGCGCCAGGCGCGGTTCGCCCTGGTGGAGCTCTGCGCCCTGCCCATCCCGCGCGACTGGCCCCAGTTCGGCATCGAGTTCCCCGCCGGCTGGGCGCGCCGAGGCTGGCAGGGTGGCATCGCCCACACGCGGCTTAACGAGGGAGCGCTGGGGAAGCGCGACCGGAGGCTGGGTGAAACGGCCCTGCCACAGATCCCGACACCAGCCCAATCTATGGCCTGACCCCTCGCTCGGCCGGTTCGAGCAGGTTGGCGCAGTCTGAACCCGAGATTCAGAAACGCCGATAGACCTCAGAGCGATGTTGGATGCGGTACCCGGTATGGCATGGTAGGTGGCGTGGCTTCCAAGGCTTGAATTTACCAGCCCGGTCTTCGCGGCGGGCTGCGCGCAATTCGGCGATGAGTTTGGGGTTCTGGGCCGTAAGCCAGTCTTGCAATTCGTCCAGTGTTTCCACCGAGGAGAGCACAGGTGTCGGGATTTCGACCGTGTCCGTTTTCATCCCTAAAACATAACACGCTACCAGCTCGCGTGTAAATGCCGCTCGCCGATCCGGGTGTCTGCCAGCATGGTGCCAGCGCGGAGCCTCTTCGACCACCTGGAGGCGGGCGATTCCATCGATGATTTTCTCGAAGGCTTCCCGCAAAGAACTGCTGCAGCCAGCCTGAGTGAAAATCCTGCTGGACGAAAACCTGGACTGGCGGCTCCGGCAGGATCTCCCCGGCCACACGGTTGAATCCGTGCCGCTCATCGGCTGGGCCGGCCTCAAGAACGGTGTCCTGCTCATCAGAGCCCAAGAGCGTTTCGACGTTCTGCTGACGATGGCCAGCAACATGGCGCACCAACAGAACCTCGCCCGGTTCAGGGTCGCCGTCATCGCCCTTCAAGCGCGGAGCGACCGGCTCGCTGACACGCGGCCTTTGATGCCGAAGGTGTTGGCGGTCCTGCCCAGCCTTCAGCCGGGGACGCTTACGCTTCTTTCGTGAGTCGCACGTTCCCAGGGTCCACGCGAAGTTCGAGTGTTCGTTGTGATCCTTCGGACATCTCAAAAAAAACCGGATTGCCCTTTGCCGCCGTCTGCTTCGTAACTCTCCCCATGTTGGCCAAGGTCTGTTCGGCGGCGGTGAATGGCATCGAAACGTACCCGGTTGAGGTCGAGGTGAACGCTGGGTATGGGGACACGATCATCGTGATTGTCGGCCTTCCCGATGCTGCCGTCAAAGAATCCCGCGACCGGGTCATGACCGCGCTCATCAACTCCGGGTTCAACTTCACCTTTGGGCAAACCACCATCACCCCGACCACGGTGGGCATCGCCGCGATTTTCCGGCGCAAGGACGAGGAGGAGATGGATTTCGCCGAGGTCAAAGGCCAGGAGACGCTGTAAAGCACCGGCAATCGCAGGAATAGGAGCAGATGGCAATAGCGGTCTCTTGGCGAGTGGGTCGGAGCCGGGCCTGACGCTCGCATGCGCCACCTGACTTGGCTCGCCCCGCAAACAAGGCGATCACGAGGGGAGACACCGTGTCGCAGGCGCCCGTGCTCTCGTTCCGCGTTCTCTAACAGTTCAGTGCCAGATTCGGATCCGGTGAACCTCCACGAGAACCAGCTTTTGATAATAAAACTCTTGTGCCGGATGGAGGTCCAGAAAGGTCAGCAGGCGCTCCATGAGTTGCGGGATGATCTCCGGGTGATTGTGCAGTTGAATGCCGATGATGCCGCGGTAATTGCCAGGCGGATAGGTCACAATTTCGGCAAAATCGCCATTCAGGGAGAGGAGAATCGCGTCCAGTTCCTGCGCCTTGGCGATGACCACGCGGTCGATCGAGCGGATCGGCAGGACTTCCCGCAGCAAGGCGACCTGATGACCGTGGCGGCGAAGAGCATCCGTTATCTCCGCCGGCACGCATTGGTCGCCGAGGAAGCGCAGACTCATGCCCCCACGCCTTCGAACTCCGCCAGATCACGGGCATAGTCCAGGCAGGCCGCCACGTCTTCGGCTGTGAGATCGGGAAACTCCTTGAGGATGTCCTCTGTTTTGCGCCTCGCCGCCAAGTAGCCCAAAACGAGGGCGACCGGCACGCGCGTTCCTTTGATGCAAGGCTTGCCGCGCAGGACCCGCGGATCGCTGAGAATCTTGTCTCTCCAGTTCATACATTGAAGGATTCAAAGTATCCTATCGTGTCGCCGATTGCCGGGCAACAGGTGTTTTTGCATCGGGCAGTCGTGAGCCTGGGCCCGTACTTCGTCCCCCAGGCACCCCAACCTCCGGGCACGAACCATTCCATTTCCTCATTGCCCTTTGCCGCCCTCTGCGCCATAACTCTGCCCATGTTGGCCAAGGTCTGTTCGGCGGCCGTCAACGGCATCGAAGCGTATCCGGTCGAGGTCGAGGTGAACGCCGGGTATGGCGACACGATCATCGTGATTGTCGGGCTTCCGGATGCCGCCGTTAAGGAATCCCGCGACCGGGTCATGACCGCGCTCATCAACTCCGGGTTCAATTTCACCTTCGGCCGCACCACCATCAACCTGGCCCCGGCGGACGTGAAAAAGGAGGGGCCAAGCTTCGACCTGCCCATCGCCATCGGAATGGCCGCAGCCAGCGAACAAATTGAAACCGACCAGCTCGATAACTTCATGATCGTGGGCGAGTTGGCCCTGGACGGCGGAGTGCGTCCGGTCAAAGGGGTGCTGCCCATTGCCTTGCGCGCGCGGGCCGAAGGCAAGGTTGGGGTCCTGGTCCCGCCGGAGAACGCCGCCGAGGCGGCGGTGGTCGCCGGCCTGCAAGTCATCCCCATTCACAACCTGCGCGAAGCCACCAGCTTCCTCGAAGGGCAAACCACCATCACCCCGACCACGGTGGACATCGCCGCGATTTTCCAGCGCAAGGACGAGGAGGAGATGGATTTCGCCGAGGTCAAAGGCCAGGAGAGCGTGAAGCGGGCGATGGAGATCG
>Ga0326727_10000667_pt1 | contig 138032 bp, 117 predicted proteins | sample MB2enrmetagenome_FD_207643 | JGI IMG/M metagenome (GOLD analysis project Ga0326727, IMG submission 207643) | Lab enriched peat soil microbial communities from McLean, Ithaca, NY, United States - MB29MY | ecosystem: Environmental > Terrestrial > Soil > Wetlands > Peat | place: USA: New York... | reverse complement strand
CATCTTTCCGTTGTCGAATCCTACGTCAATGGCTGAAGCGACTCCAGCGGACCTGATGCGCTGGACGGACGGCCGCGCGCTGGTGGGCACGGGAAGTCCGTTTCCGCCGGTCGAGATCGACGGCCGGTCAACGCGAATTTCGCAGGTGAACAATTCTTTCATCTTTCCGGGCCTGGCGCTGGGGATCCTGGTGTCGCGAGCGCGGCGCGTAACGGAAGGCATGATCATGGCTGCGGCCAAGGCGCTGGCCGGGCTGTCGCCTTCGCGTGCAGACAAGAGCGCGCCTTTGCTGCCGTCCGTTGCCGAGTCGCGCAAAGTGGGGCTGGTGGTTGCGGAGGCGGTTGCAAGGCAGGCGATCGGAGAGGGTGCAGCCGCAATTGACAGGTCCGCACCGCTCGCCGATCTGATCCGTGATTATGTGTGGAATCCCGTTTACGTTCATTATGAGCGGATCGAGCGGAGCCGCGCGACGGACTAAAACCGGAGCCTCAGGAATTGGAAAAAAACGCAAGCCTTGGCCGTTTATTGATAGTATGGGGAGCGGCCAAGATAAACGTTTTACCAGCGAGGGACCTATGAACCACTCTCCACTGCCTCACGCGTCGCGAACCGCGGTAGTTATGCTCCTGTGTCTTGCTTGCCTGGCGATGTCGGGCATTGCGCAGCGCCGGCAGCCGGCACCACATCCAACCGGGCCGTGGATGAACACGAGCCTTTCCCCGGATGAGCGGGCCGACCTCGTGATGAAGGAGATGACGGTCGACGAGAAGATCGCGCTGCTGCATGGCGTGGGTATGCCGACCGACGAGCCCGTCACGCCGGAGAATGCAGCATCGAACCGTGGCGTGGGCTATACAGTTGGTGTTCCGCGTCTCGGCATTCCGGGCATCGACATGAGCGACGCGGCCTACGGCGTTCGCTCCAGCGGCGTGAATGGGCGCTACGCCACCGCGCTGCCGGCCAACGTGGCCGCCGCCGCAAGCTGGGACACCGACGCAGCCTATGAATACGGCGCGCTGATCGGGCGCGAACTGCGCGCGCAGGGCTACAACATGTCGCTCGGCGGCGGCGTGAATCTTACGCGCGATCCGCGCAATGGACGCACCTTCGAGTATCTCGGCGAAGATCCGATCCTGGCGGGAACGCTGGTGGCGCGGCTGATTGAAGGTACGCAGTCGGCGAACGTAATCGGCGACATCAAGCACTATGCGCTCAATGACCAGGAGAGCGGGCGCAACTCCGTGAACATCACCATCAGCAAACGCGCGGCGCGTGAGAGCGATCTGCTGGCCTTTGAGATCGGCGTGGAACAGGGCAAGCCGGCCGCAGTGATGTGCTCGTACAACCGCGTGAATGGCGACTTTGCGTGTGAGAACCAGTGGCTGCTGACCGATGTGCTGAAGAAGGACTGGAAGTTCCCCGGCTTCGTGCTGTCGGACTGGGGCGGCACGCACAGCGATGTGAAGGCATCGGCCGCTGGACTGGATAACGAGGAGCCGGGCAGGTTCTTTTACGAGCAGCGCTTCAAGGATGCGGTGGATGCGGGCAAGATTCCGCAGAGCGAACTTGATGACCATGTGCATCGCATTCTGCGCTCGATGTTTGCCGCGGGCGTGATCGATCATTCGCGGCAGCGCAGCGTCATCGATCCCTTCGCGGGATTCGAGACGGCACGCAAGATCGAAGAGGGCAGCATCGTTCTGCTGAAGAACGAGAAGTCGATGCTGCCGTTAAGCGCTGCGAAGTTGCACACGATTGCGGTGATCGGCTCGCACTCGGACGTGGGTATGATCTCAGGCGGCGGTTCCGCGCAGGTGGATCCGATCGGCGGGAATGCCATCAAGCCGCCGGGGCAGGGCGCGACGCACTGGATGGAAGAGATCTGGTTCCCCACTTCGCCGCTGAAGGCGATCCAGGCGCGCGCGCCGCATGCGACGGTGAAGTACGATCCGGGTACCGATCCGGCGGCTTCGGCGGCGGCTGCGAAGGGCGCGGATGTGGCGATTGTGTTTGCCTACATGTGGGCCAGCGAGGGCATGGACCTGAAGAGCCTGACGCTGCCCCACGATCAGGATGCAATCATCTCCGCGGTGGCGGCGGCGAATCCGCACACCATCGTCGTGCTCGAGACCGGCAACCCGGTGACCATGCCGTGGGTGGACAAGCCGGCTGCAATTCTTGAGGCGTGGTTTGGCGGAAGCGATGGCGCAAATGCGGTGGGCAATGTGCTGTTCGGGACCGTGAACCCGAGCGGCAAGCTGCCCAACACATTCCCGAAGAGCGAGGCGGATCTGCCGCATCCGACAATCACGATGCCACCGCCGGAGTCGGAACACTTCTCCGGTCCCGCATCGCCGGAGAAATGGGCGATGGGCTTGCCCCCGTTCCAGGTGACTTACGACGAAGGCGTGAAGGTTGGTTACAAGTGGTACGACGCGGCGAACAAGAAGCCGCTGTTCCCGTTCGGTTATGGTCTCTCGTACACGACGTATCGGTACTCGGGCCTCCAGGTGGTGCCGGGCGACAAGGTGAAGGTGACATTCACGCTGGCGAACACAGGCGCGCGTGAGGGCTCGGAGATTGCGGAGGTCTATGCCGCGCTGCCGGCCGCTGCGCAGGAGCCACCGAAGCGGCTTGTCAGTTTCGCGAAGGTGAAGCTGAACCCGGGAGAGAAGCGGAACGTGACGGTGGAGATCGATCCGAAGTATCTGTCGATCTTCGATGAACAGAAGAACGACTGGTCGCTGTTGCCGGGTGAGTACACGATCATGGTGGGCGGGTCATCGGATAGTCTGCCGTTGAAGGCGACGGTGAATCTGAAGTAGTCGTGTTTGGTTCGGCGCTTTCCCAGGTCTCAGAAGCGAGACCTGGGCACCCGGGCGTTAACTTCTCTCAATCGTTGATGACTGGGTGGTGCTTTCCTCGGACTCGCAGGAATCCGACATCGACTCCACGAAAAGCTTCCGCCGCTCGATGAAGCTCATAACCACGGCGGCAAAAACACAGATGACTGACAATCGTAGCGCTATCTTACTCTGCGTCCGGCGGGACTTGTTCGAGGAGTCGCTTCCAGGTTTTCTGGTTGCGGCGAAAGCCCCTTTTCAAATCATCGAGGATGCGCTCGAAGTCGGCGTTGGTGCGGAGGTTGTTCCACGCAGGATTCTTCTGGAACCACGGGTAGTTTTCGTTGCCGAGATAGATGGCGCGGCGCAGCCAGTGGAGCGCTTCGCTTGAATCGCCCTCGACGGCGAAGTAGGTGGCGAGGCGATAAGCCATCTCGCTGTCGGCCTCGGCGGCGGCCAGGGTCTCATCTTTCAGCAGTGCGGCGGCGCGCGCGCGTTCGCCCACCTGCACGTAGCACATGGCGAGCGTGGGCACAGCGATGCGCAGCGATTCGTCATCGCGGATGACGCCTTCCAGAATCTTGATCGCTTCTTCGAGATTGCCCATACGCATCTGCTGATAGCCGGATGAGGTGCGCAGCAGCGGGTGACGCGGCTCGAGCGCGAGGCCCTTTTCGAGTTCGTCGCCGGCCAGTTCGATCTGGTTCTGGTAGTGGTAAACGCGGGCGCGATGGTTGTAGAGGATGGCGGCGTTCGCGGGGTTCTGCTTGAGCGCAAGATTGAACTGGAGCAGCGCTTCGTCGTACATTCCGTCGCCGCGCAGCGCAATGCCTGCGACCATGTGCACGTTCCAGTCGTTGGCCGCACCGGCGAGAAGGTTGGCAATGCCGTGGCGCGCCGACTCCTTCTCGCCGCGCGAGAGCAGCATGTAGATGCGATAAAGATTCGCTTCGGGCGCGGCGGGATCGAGACGGAGCGCTTCATCGAATGCACGGCGCGCGTGCATCACGTGGATCTGGCCGCCGAAGCCGTGGCGCACGTATTGGAGTTCGGCAATGCCGAGTCCGCTCCAGCCGGCTGCGAATTCAGGGTCTTTCTGCGTGACGCTGGTAAAGAGAACCTGGGCACGGTCGAGATCGGCCTTCGAGCCGGTGCGCACCATGAACGAACTCAACAGCGCGCGCGCCTGCAGGTAGTCTTCGCTTACCGGGCCGGGCAGCGAGCCGTCGCGGACGGGAAGGCGCGGTGCATCCATCTGGTCGGCGGCGCCAAGGCCGTGCAGTGCGGCAAAGACTTCGTTGGATATCTCTGTCTGCACGGCGATCAGGTCGAGCGAGGCTACGCTGATCGATCCGCCGGAGCGCACGCTCTGCGAGCCGACGTCGAGCAGTTGCCAGTTCAGGTCGAAGCCGGTTTCGGAGCGGACGAAATTGCCGGCCAATACGTAGGAGACGAGCAGGCGCTGGCCGACGGAGAGCGGGTCCATCTGAGCGATGGGCAGCGACATGAGGGTGCTGGATGGACGAACCACGAGTGCAGGAATGCGCGCAAGGCGGGCGGCGATGGCGTCGGCCAGAGCGTAGCCGTAGAGCGGAGCGACTTCTGTAGCGCCCAGGTTTGCGAAGGGCAGAACCACGATGGAATTCTGCCTGGCGCTATCGCCCGCCGACTCGCGGAATCGCTCGGCGAGCATGGAGAGAAAGCCGGTGGTGCGCTTCTCGGCTTCGGCTCCGGTGGTGGGCAGGTTCGCCGCCGCCTCGCCGGGGATGGCACCGGTCTCGATCTGAAGCGCCTTCATGATGGTCTTCAAGGCTTCACGCACCTCGGCGGCGGAGGCGTAGCGCGTGGCCGGAGTTTTTTCGAGGCAAGTCGCAATCACGCTCTTCAATTCCGTCGAGATGCCGGGAACGATCTCGCTCAGATCCAGGGGATCGGAGAACTGGATGGCACGGATCGTCTGGAAGTCCTCGGCATCGGGGCGCGAGAAGGGATGGCGGCCGCTGGCAAGTTCGTAGAGGATGACGCCGAGCGCCCACACATCGGACTGCACGCTTGACTGGCCAGTGACAAACTGCTCCGGCGCCATGTAGCGGATGGTGCCGCCGCGCGCGGTGTAGGTAGCGGCGACGGATGCGTCCTTGGCCAACCCTGGCTTGGAGGGATCGAAGCTTGCATCTTCGGGGCGCAGACGGCGCGCAAGGCCGAAGTCGAGGATCTTCACGAGACCGCCGTCGGTGAGCATCACGTTCTGCGGTTTCAGGTCGCGATGGAAGATGCCGAGCGCGTGAGCGGCCTGGAGTCCGTCGGCGATCTGGATGCCGACTGAGAGCACAAGCTGCGGCGTGGCTGGACCGCGCGCGATGAGCTGATCGAGCGACTGGCCGGGCACATACTGCATGACGATGTAGCCTTCATCTCCGGCTTCGCCTACTTCATAGATTGCGCAGACGTTGGGATGCTCGATGGCCGAGGCGAGACGGGCTTCGCGCAGCACGGTGGTGCGCAACTGCTGCGCAGAAAGCAGGCCGGTGCGGAGGATCTTGAGCACGACAGGCCGCTGCAGCAGCGTGTCGTTTGCAAGGTATACAACGCCGCTGCCGCCGGCGCCGAGGCGGCGAATGATCTCGTAGTGCTCGATGGTCTTGCGTTTCATCGCTGATAACAGTGTATTTGCAGCGGAATGAGGACCGCATCAATTTCCGGCGAGGGCTGCATCCGCCTGAAACGAGAGAAGCATGGAGCGGTTTGTTACTCCCTGGTCCCTAGTCCCTGTTCCCTGCTCTTCAGTGTCCGCGGCGCACTTCGCCTTTTTCGGTATGCGAGGGCGGTTCCTTCGCGTGGCGGCGCTGGCTGCGCTGGCCGAGGGTGTACATGGTAAGCCCGAACGCCAGCAGCACCAGGCCCCACCAGAGGTTCGCGTTGATGCCGAGACTCTTGGCGTAAAGCGCGGTGTCGCCGTTGGTCTTCAGCCCCCACGCGGTGAGGATGGCGCCGGTGAAGGTGAACATCAGTCCCATTGGGATGCGCAGATCGAGATTCATGGTGCTCCCTTCCACTCAGGCGAAGAAAATGTTCAAAGCGACGGCGCCCAGCAGCACCGCAACGGCTAACGCTTCCGGCCGCTTCCACCAGGTGAGATGCGAGGTAGGCGGCTTGGGCGTAAGCGAGCGGACCAGGCCGACAAGTTCCGACTCAGGCTTGGGCTTGGTGAAGAGGCTCACAATCACGGTGACGATGAAGTTGGTCGAGAAGGCGAAGATGGCGCCCCAGAAGTTCTGCGCCATGTCGCTCGGGTAGTGATGCACCACCGCGAGCCATCCGCCGTGAATGCCGGAATGCGCCTCGATTGGCAGAGTGAGGCCGTGGTGCATCATGGCGGCGAGCGTTCCGGAGATGAGTCCGGTGAAGGCGCCGTGCCCGGTGCTCCGCTTCCAAAACATCCCCAGCAGGAACGTGGCGAAGAGCGGCGCGTTCACGAAGCTGAAGACGAGTTGCAGCGTGTCCATGATGTTGTTGAAGCTGATGGCCGCGTAGGCCGTGCAGATCGACAGCAGAATACCGCCCACGGTCGCCCATCGGCCGACGGCGAGATAGTGGCGATCGCTCGCACCCTTGTGGATGTAGGACTGGTAGAGGTCGTAGGTGAATACGGTGTTGAAGGCCGTCACGTTGCCGGCCATGCCGCTCATGAAGCTCGCGAGCAGCGCAGTGAGGCCGAGGCCGAGGATGCCTGTCGGGAAATAGTGCAGCAGCATGTTGGGCGTGGCCATGTCGTAGTCGAGCAGCGGCTTTCCGCTGGCGTCGAGCATGGCCTTGCCGGTCACCGGATTGATCTTGGCTGGAACGATTCCCCTGCCCTCTGCAACAATCTGCGGCACCACCGTCGTTTCGTGATAGATGACGCCATTCGCCTCATGCGCCGTCATCGTGGTGTGTGGTGTGGGCAGCGAGATCGCGATCAGTCCTGGCAGGATCACCAGAAACGGAAACACCATCTTCGGAACCGCTGCAATGAGCGGAACCCGCCGCGCCGAATCCATGTTGTGCGAGGCCATTGCCGTCTGGATAACGAGAAAGTCGGTGCACCAGTAGCCGGAGCCGAGCACGAATCCCAGGCCCATGCCGATGCCGATGATCTCGATGCCCATGGGGTTGGTGCTGGCATGCATCACGCCCTTCCACTCGTGCATCATGCGCGGGTCGACGGCGGAGACCGCGATTCGCAGTCCGTGCCAGCCGCCAACGTTTTTCAGTCCAAGAAGAACCAGCGGCAAAAAGCCGGCGATGATGAGGAAGAATTGCAACACCTCGTTATAGATGGCGCTGGTGAGGCCGCCGAGAAAGATGTAAAGCAGCACGATGATGGCCGAGAGCACGATCGCGAACGTGAAGATGCCCTCCGGCGCCCAGCCCAACGCGCGGAAGAGCCCATCGAAGACGTGCAGCGCCTGGATGAGGCGGGCCATCGCATACATCGAGATACCGGAGCTGAACACAGTCATCACGGCGAAGGAACAGGCGTTGAGCGCGCGCGTCTTCTCATCGAAGCGGAGGCGGAGGAACTCCGGCACCGAGCGCGCCTTGGAGCCGTAATAGAAGGGCATCATGAAGATGCCGACGAAGATCATAGCGGGAATCGCGCCGATGCCGTAGAAGTGCGCGGTTTCGAGGCCATACTTGGCGCCCGAGGCGCCCATGCCGATGACTTCCTGCGCGCCGAGGTTCGCGCTGATGAAGGCCAGGCCGCAGATCCACGCGGGAAGAGCGCGGCCGGCCTGGAAGAAGTCCTTGCTGGTTTTCATGTAGCGCTTGAGGGCGAAGCCGACGCCCACAACGAACACAAAATACAGCAGCATGATCATCCAATCGACGAATCTAAGGTTCAAGAGTGCCGGCTCCTTGGCAACCGAGTTTGCGAACGCAGCTCAAAAGATGAGGGCAAGTGCCGCAAACCACTCTACGGACTGTGGTGCGAGTGCGTCCAGTGGAAAATGCAAACGTTTTCAGATCGAGCCTTGCTGGAGGCGAATGCCGTGATTTGTCTCAACAACATTTACACTAAGGGAGCATGATTCCTACGTTGGCCTGGACCCCCGAAGGCGTCCGTTTTATTGATCAAACCAAGCTTCCCCTCGAGGAGAGCTATGTGCTTGCCACCGATTATGAACAGGTGGCCGATGTAATCGTGACCATGGTTGTGCGCGGTGCGCCGGCCATCGGAGTTTCCGCAGCTTACGGCGTAGCTCTCGGCGCCATACGCAGCCAGGCGAAGACCGCACAGGAGTTCGCACCGGAGTTCGAGAAGGTCTGCGCACGGCTAGCGGGCACGCGGCCCACGGCGGTGAACCTCTTCTGGGCCATCGATCGCATGAAGCGCGTCTTCGCGGCGCTCCGCGCTTCCAACCCCTCCATCATCGAGGTCAGGGAGAGACTTCTCGCCGAAGCCCACGCCATGTACGAAGAAGACATCGCCGCATGCAAGGCCATGGGCGCATTCGGCGGCGTGCTGCTGCCGGAGGAAGGCGGCGTGCTGACGCACTGCAACGCGGGCGCACTGGCAACCTGCGGATACGGCACGGCGCTTGGCGTCATCCGCTCAGCCGTGGAGCAGGGCAAGCGCATTCACGTCTACGCTGACGAGACGCGGCCGTTCCTGCAGGGCGCGCGGCTGACCGCGTGGGAGTTGATGGCCGACGGCATCCCGACAACCGTAATCTGCGACAACATGGCGGCAAGCCTGATGCGCGCGGGAAAGATCAAGGCTGTAGTGGTCGGCGCTGATCGCATCGCCGCCAACGGTGACTTCGCCAACAAGATTGGCACCTACAACGTCGCCATCCTCGCTAAAGAGCACGGCATCCCGTTCTACTGCGCCGCGCCCTGGGCCACCATCGACACGGCGACATCGAGCGGCGATGCGATTCCCATCGAGGAGCGCCCGGCGAAGGAAGTGACGCATCACGGCGGCAAGCAGCTCACACCGCACAACGTGGGCATCTGCAATCCCGCGTTCGACGTCACGCCGGCAAAGTACGTGACGGCCATCATCACAGAGCGCGGAGTATTGCGCGCGCCCTATGCCGAGTCGCTCAAGAAGATGGAACTCGTCGCTGGATAGTCCGTGGCGTCTACAGTTTTAATCGTGCAAACCGGCTTCTCCATCTTCCGGCTGCGGCAAAAATCTCTTGTGCGCGGAGTTGTGCTCTCGCTGGCCGCATTTATCGCAAGCCTGCTGCTGGCGGGCTTTCCGCACATCGAGAGGCTGCACGGGTCGCCGTGGCAGGTGGTGTCGCTGTTTGCGGCGGCGTGGGGGATGGCGGAGACGGGACGCTGCCTGCGCGGCAAGTGGAGCATGTACCACGCGGGGGTGCTCCTCCTGCTCTACTCTGACCTCGTGATCCTCACGCTGATCGTGTTTCTGGTCGCTTATCCCCTGTGAACGGGGGTCTGCCCTTTCTCCATTTGCCGCAGAATCAGACCGGAGATGATCAGTGCCAGTGCAACTCCTCCATAGAGATAGTGCGCCCACATCACGACCCGCAGCATCCAGCATTCAAACCCAAGGAATCCCAGCAGCACGCAGCCCTGAGACGTGATCCAAAGGGGGTAGAGGGGCTTTCGCATCAGCTCCAGCCAAAGCACCCAGAGAGCCAACAGGCCGTTGGCAAACAGGAGAGTGATCCCGGGGATCAGATAGGAGTGGAATGGCGAATGTCGGAGCAGGCTCTGCGGGAATAGTCCAAACGGAACGCCGTGCGCGTTGGCGATCAGCGAAGATGAGCCCCATAGCGCACCGAGGGCCAGGAAAACCAGCAAAACGACTGCGGTTACGCGAGCGAGTTTCATCACAGCACCAGGTCGAGCGTTGGCGGGGAAGACGGTCCAAGTTTAGCGCAGGTGTGTTCCTTTTAACCGAGACCTGTGTAAGATGGCCAGACGCGCACGAGGCCGATTTTGCCATTGCGGGAAGATTCTCATTCCAGACCAGAAGGCCATTCGGGTAGGATGTGCGCAAATACTTCCGGGGAGGTGGGCATGCTGAAAGGATTTCGCGACTTCATTCTGCGTGGAAACGTCGTCGACCTGGCCATCGCCGTCATCATCGGCGCGGCCTTCAATTCAATCGTCAACTCTTTCGTCAAAGACGTCCTCGGCCAATTCATCTCTGCGGTTGTCGGCAAGCCGGACTTCAGCAACGTCGTTTTCAAGCTGAACGGGACGCCGGTTTACATCGGCAACTTCCTGAATGCCACGATCTCGTTCCTCATCGTCGCGTTCGTTGTCTATTTCTTTATCGTGATGCCGACCAGCAAGATCATGGCGCGCTTCAAGCCGCCGGTGGTCGAGGCGCCCGCAACCAGGAAGTGCCCGCAGTGCAAGAGCGATATTCCGGTGGACGCGACGCGCTGCGCGTACTGCACACAGCCGGTGTCCTGATACGGCACGGTGGCGCAGCCTAGTCGAGTTCCCGCAGCGGCTGCGAAAACGCGAAGAATCCAACGAAGCAGAGCAATGCCACACCGGCCATCAGCGCCAGGGCATGGCCGGTGGGGATGTGCCGCGACAACTCGCCGGCCAGCAGCGCGCCGATCGGCGGCAAGCCCAGGAAGCTGGTCGCATAGATGCTCATCACGCGACCGCGCATCTCGTCGGATGAGAGGTGCTGGATCGACACGTTGAAGCACGAGATCATCAGGATGCCGCAACAGCCCTCGACAAACGCCAGACACTCGGAAAGTGCGAACCGGTGGGAGTAGCTGAAGCCGATAATCGCCAGGAAAAACACCATGCCGCAGCCGGTAAGCAGGCGGCCGCGATGCCGGATGACGCCGGAGATGGCCACCGTCATTGCGCCCAGCACCGCCCCGACTCCTGAACACGCCAGCAGCCAGCCCAGGCCGCTTTCTCCCGCGTTCAACTGCACCTTGGCGAAGTAGGGAATGAAGGTGAGAAACGGGAAACCGAAGAAGCTGGTCACGGCCGTCATCCAGATCAGCACGTACATCTGGCGTTTGCTGCGCAGGTAGGCAAAGCCTCCGTGCAGACTGCTCCACATGCTCTCGTGGCGGCTCAGCTTCTCTTTGGGATAGTCGATGCGCACCAGCGCCCAAAGCACGGCGAGATAGCTGACGCCATTGAGGAAAAAGTTGCCGGCCATGCCGAAGAGGGCCATGGCGTATCCGCCGAGCGTCGGTCCCAGGATGCGCGACATATTGAACTGGGCGGAGTTGAGCGCGATGGCGTTGGTGAGGTCTTCGCGCTTAACGAGGCGCGGCACCAGCGCCTGGTAGCTGGGCGCATTCATCGACATCGCGACGCCGTTGCCGAAGGCGATGGCCGCAACGCCCCACACTCCGATCACGTGGAAGTACGTCAGCCCGGCGAGCATAAACGCAAGCAGCATCATCACGGTCTGCGTAACCAGCAGCAGACGGCGCTTGTTGACGCGATCGGCGATGACTCCGCCGAACAGCGTGAAGAAGAGAAACGGAATCGAACCCGCAAAGCCCACCACGCCGAGCCAGAACGCGGAATTCGTCAGCGTGAGTACCAGCCAGCCCTGCGCCACATTCTGCATCCACGTGCCGATGTTGGAGGTGAAGTTGCCGCTCCAGAAAAGCCGGAAGTTCGGATTGCGCAGCGCGCGGATCACCTGCGGGAGCTCCGCACTCTCGTGTTCTGAAACCTCCTGAACGATGGCCGAGGGCTCGTCGCAGGCCGCCGCGAGGTTCTCTTCATTCACTTTGGGTCTGGTAGGCAGAGGGGGAGCTCCCGAACCTATAGTGTAAGCTGTGGGGATTGTTCAGAAGCTGCGTTCCGTTGCGCCTGGCCCGCCGCCTCCTCATTCCTGATTCTCACCTCAAAGGTCTGTCTTGATGATGATTCGCAAGGTTCCGGTTGCCTTTTTTCTGCTGGTGACGCTTTGGGTCTGCCAAACACAAAAGAGTTCCGCGCAGGCCGCCGCGCCATCGAGCCAGGAACAGGTTTTCGGCTACACCAACTTCAGCAAAGAAGCGAACATTGAGCAGAAGTTTCTGGCCGTGCCCAATGCCAGGCTCGCTGGCGAAGAGCTGAAGACGCTGACGGCCGAGCCGCACGTCGCTTCGAGCCCCGAAGACCACAAGACCGCCGAGTATGTCGCACAGAAGTTTCGCGCCGCCGGTCTCGATACGGAGATCGTGCCCTATCGCGTGCTGATGAATCAGCCCAAGGTCGTCATGGTCGAGGCTTTCGATTTCGCGGGCAAGGAACTGATGTCGGGGCCCACGCCGGAGCATGTGGAGGGCGATCCGTACGATAACGATCCGCGCGTGGTGATGCCGTTCCACGGCTCGTCGGGCTCGGGAGATGTGACCGGCGAAGTCGTCTACGCCAACTACGGCCGCCTCGAAGATTACGACGAGCTGGCGCGGCAGCACATCGACCTGCACGGCAAGATCGTGATCGTGCGCTACGGCGTCAACTTCCGCGGCGTCAAGGTCTACATCGCCGAACAGCGCGGCGCCATCGGAGTCATTATCTACAGCGATCCGCAGGATGACGGCTACTACAAGGGCGATCCCTACCCGATGGGCCCGTGGCGGCCGGAGACCGGCGTCCAGCGCGGGTCCGTGCAATATCTGTTCAAGTATCCGGGCGACCCGGAGACCCCGGGGGTTGCGTCCACGCCCGATCTGCCCGACTCGGCGCGGGTGAATCCCGAAGGCAACCAGCCCCACATCATCTCCATCCCGCTCAGCTATCACGATGCCGAACCGATCCTGAAGGCGCTGAAAGGCCCCGGCGTGCCGCAGGGCTGGCAGGGCGCGCTTCCCTTTCGCTACCACATCGGCCCCGGAGGCGTTCGCGTGCACCTCCTCTCGCAGCAGGACTATGAGCGCCGAACCATCTGGGACGTGATCGGCAAAATCAAGGGCACGGAATACCCCGAAGACTGGGTCGTCATCGGCAATCATCGCGACGCGTGGGTTTACGGCGCCGTCGACCCTAACAGCGGGACGGCCAGCATGCTCGAGGCCGTGCATGGCGTGGGCGCGCTCCTAAAAGAAGGCTGGAAGCCGAAGCGATCCATCATCTTCTGCAGTTGGGACGCCGAGGAGGAGGGCTTGATTGGCTCGACCGAGTGGGTGGAGCAGCACGCGCAGCAGTTGCAGAACGCGGTCGCCTACTTCAACGTCGACGTCGCCGTGTCGGGGCCGGACTTCTCTGCGGCAGCTGTCCCATCGCTGAAGAACTTCATGCGCGAGATCGCCAAGGCCGTGCCCAGCCCCATGGGCGACACCGTCTTCCAGGAGTGGCGCGCCAATCGCCACAGCACGAACGAACACCGCGCCAGCAATGCTCCAGTTGAGCCCGGCGAAGAAGTGCATGTGAGCGACCTCGGCTCGGGCTCGGATTTCACGCCCTTCCTGCAGCACATCGGCGTGCCTTCCACCGACATCGGATCCGGCGGACCCTACGGCGTCTATCACTCAGTCTTCGACAACTACGCCTGGTTTGTGATGAACGCCGATCCGCACTTTGTCTACCTGCAGCAGATGGCCCGCGTGCTGGGGCTGGAGGCGGTGCGCATGGCCGATGCTGACGTGCTGCCCTACGACTACCAGGACTACGCGCGCGAGGTGAGGTCCTACATTGAAGCGGCCAGGCGCAAGGCCGGCGACGCTGGACTCACGGGCCTCGATTTCGGACCGGCGTTAGCGGCTGCTACACAATTCGCGACAGCGGCGGACCGTGCCCGCCAGTTGCAACTGAATCCGCCGGCCGATATCGCCGAGTTCAACGCGGCCCTGCGCGCGGCTGAAACCGCCCTGCTTTCCCCGGCCGGCCTGCCCAACCGACCCTGGTACAAGCACACCATCTTCGCCCCGGGCGAGTACACGGGCTACTCGGCGATCGTCATCCCCGGAGTGAATGAGGCGATCGATGCGAAGGATGCAGGGAGGGCCTCGGCGCAGCTTGCCGTGCTGGCGCAGTGCCTGAACCGTGCGGCGCAAACCCTTGAATCCGCTCACTAAACGGCGGTTCAAGCCGACTCTCAGGAAGGCTGGGATCTGTGGCCAGAATGTGATCCAGATCACGTCTATTGGTCCTTACCATTGACCCGTCCCTAAAGCGCTCGTATGGTAAAGCTTGAGATATGAAGAAGTCTTCCAATTCGGTCCGCATCGGCGTTGCGGTAGCGATCATTGTGGGCACGATCGCCTGGCTGGCATTTACCGGGTACGGCGCCAATAAGAGCTACTACGTCACCATCGCCGAGCTGGGCAAGTTGGGAGACAAGGCCTACAAGAGCAATCTCCGTGTGGAAGGCTTTGTTCAGCCCGGTTCGATCGAGCAGGACGGACCGCACGTCACCTTTGTCCTCAACGAGTTTGAAAGCCATTCGCCCAAAGCGGCCACCGGACGCCACCTGACCGTGGTCTACAAGGGCTCTGAGCCGCCGCCGGACACCTTCAAGGACGATGCGCAGGCTCTCGCCATGGGCACCATCGGCCGAGACGGCGTCTTCCACGCCAATGCGCTCCAGGCCAAGTGCGCCAGCAAGTATGCCCCGGCCCAGCCCGGTAGCCAGCCCAGCCCAACTCCGGCACAGCCGGCTCAGCCCAGTTCAAACCCGCACGCCAATGCCGCGCCGGCGTCCCAACCGGGCAGTGCCCCCGCCGGAATCACCACGAACTGATTCCATGACCGCGCAAGCCCCGGAGGCCTCCACTTCGAAGTTTTGCGCCCGCCTCGAAAACATCTCCAAGCTTTTCGGCTCGTTTGCCGCGCTGCGGCAGGTTTCGGTCGACCTTGAGCCCGGCAAGTGCTACGTCCTGATCGGCGAAAACGGTGCTGGAAAGTCGACCCTTTTGCGTATCCTGGCCGGTCTTCTGCGTCCAACCAGCGGAAAAATCATCGTATTTGGCGAAAGCGAACCGCACGATGTGCGCGAACGGATCGGCTACATGAGCCACGCGCCCATGCTCTACGACGAGTTCACCGGGCAGGAGAACCTGCGCTACTTTGCCAGCCTCTACCCCGGCCGCCAGTGCCTTGATCCGGCCGAAGCCCTGCGCCAGGTTGGCCTCGATCCCGAATTGACGCGTACCCTCGCCCAGTATTCGCAGGGAATGCGCCAGCGCACTTCGCTGGCCCGCGTCCTCATGCCTGTTCCGGAACTGCTGCTGCTTGATGAGCCGTTTTCAAACATGGATATCGAATCGACCCACCAGATGGTCGAGTTGCTGGCCGGGTTCCGTCAGAAGAACCGGACCATCGTCATCACGACCCACCAGCGCGAACACGCCGCCCCGATCGCCGATTGGACCCTGCGCCTGAAGGCCGGGCGCGTGGCTGAGTTTGCTCCCGGGAGGCCCACGCTATGAGGACCAACGGCGCGCGCTTCCTCGAGTCGCTGGGCATCACCTTCGAACTGCGCGAATACGAAGTCGATCCCGAAGACCTGTCGGCCATTACCGTGGCGAAGAAGATCGGCATGCCGCCGGAGCAGGTGTTCAAGACCCTGCTGACCACCGGGGGTCCCGGCAGCTACGTGTTTGCGGTGATCCCCGGCGATGCCGAGCTCGACTTCAAGAAGCTCGCCCGCGCCTCCGGCCTGCGCAAGGCCGAGATGGTCCCGCTCAAAGACGTGCAGCCGCTCACCGGCTACATCCGCGGCGGCGTCACCGTCTTTGGCGCAAAGAAGGCCTACCCGGTCTACGTCGATGAAACTGCAATCCTGTTCGACACCATCAGCGTCTCGGCGGGAACACGCGGTACGCAGCTCATCCTCAGCCCCAGCGACTACCTGCGCGCGGCCGAAGTGCTCGAAGTTCCCGTTGCAACTGCGGATCTGACCAAGGACGCACCCCGGCTCACCGCGGAGGGACACCCCGCATGACCTCCGTCTTTCGGACACACCTCGTCAAGGATCTCCGCATCGAATGGCGCTCCCTCGATGCCATCGTCTCCATGCTGTTCTTCTCCGGCCTCGTGGTTGTGCTCTTCTCAATTGCGTTCGACCCTCGTGGCGCTTTCTCTCAGCAGATCGCCGGCGGCGTGCTCTGCGTGGCCACGATGTTCGCCTCGGTATCGGCGCTCAACCAGGCGTGGGCACGCGAAATCCGTCACCAGGTGATGGACGCTCAGCGCATGACGCCGAGTTCCGGTGCGCAGTTGTATTTCGCAAAAGTCCTGGTTAACTTCATCTTCGTCACCATCGTCCAAATCGCGCTTGCGCCGTTCTTTTTCGTGATGTACAACCTGCACATCGCAGGGCAGGCCTGGATTCTGACGCTGGTTCTGCCCCTCGGCACCTGGGCGCTGGTCTGCAACGGGGTCTTTTTCGCGGCGCTCTCCATCCGCAGCCGCAACCGCGAACTGCTTCTGTCGCTGATCCTGTTTCCCATCTTCATCCCCGCGCTGCTGGGAATGGTGCAGGCCACAACGGACATCCTCACCGGCGAAGGCGATCCGTGGCTCTGGATCAAGATGCTCACCGGCTACGACATCATCTTCACAACCATCAGCCTGCTGCTGTTCGACGTGGTGTTCCATGCGGAGTAGCTTTGATAACGATTGACGTTCATAATGGCGGGTACGACCTTTGGGTCGCCTCAAAAAGCAAGGCCTGGAATAAGGTGAAGCCGCGGGAGAAAGCAGCTTGAATGGGTGTAAACGGTAGCGTCATCGACCCTTCGATTGAGACAGAGGATTCGCCACAGCCGTAAACTGAAACAGTCCACACAGGAATCTGTATGAAAAAAGCTGCACTCACGCTGTTCCCCGCCATCACCGTTCTGCTGATGATCTGGGGATATCACCAGGCCATTTATGTCGCGCCCGATGACGCGCTACAGGGCTACGTCTTCCGCATCATCTACTACCACGTGCCCTCGGCCTCGGTAGCGTTCTTGTTCTTCGCTATCAGCCTCATCGGCTCCATCGGGTATCTCGCCTTCCGCCGCAGCAATCCTGAGCGTGCGCAGGTCGCCGACGCGTGGGCGCTCTCTGGCGCTGAAGTCGGCGTGGTCTTCTGCACTGTCGTGCTCACCACCGGCCCGCTGTGGGGACGCCGCGCCTGGGGCATCTGGTGGACGTGGGATGCGCGCCTGACCACCACGCTCGTGCTTTGGCTCATATACGTTAGCTACCTGCTGCTGCGGCGCTTTGCCGCGGGACCGCAGATGCAAACTCTGGCCGCGGTGCTCGGCATCTTCGGCGCGCTCGACGTGCCCATTGTCTACATGTCGAACCGCTGGTGGCGCACGCAGCATCCTGCGCCGGTTTTTGGCGGCGACGCCGACTCCGGCATGAAGGACCCCGCCATGGTTCACGCACTGCTCTGGAACATGCTGGCGTGGTTCTGCTGGGGACTACTCGTACTCTTCCTGCGCTACCATGTGGAACGCCGTCATCAGCAGTACGCAGCGCTCGAAGCCGAAGAGGCGCTTACCAGCGCAGACTAGCGCGATCAGCAGTAGTGGAGTCATTTTATGGACGAACGCAACATTCTTGATCATCAATTCGTGGTCGCGGCGTACACCGTCACCTGGGTCATTCAGCTCGGCTACCTTGCATACGTCGGCCTGAAGTGGCGCTCTGAAAAGCGCAACGCCGAGCGCAAATCGCGCAATGCCCACTGAGCCGGAACGCCCCGCCAACACGGTTGGAATCCCAGAATTCCGCCGTTTGCCGTAAACTTACAACGAGGATCCAGTGATGCTAGTCGTAATGAAGGCGCAGGCCACCGAGGAGCAAATCAAGTCCGTCTGCGACCATATTGAAGCCTTGGGATACCGCCCGCATCCGATGCCGGGCGCGCAGCGTACAGCCATCGGAATCACGGGCAACCAGGGTGAGGCCGACCGCGGCAATCTCGAAGAGATGCCGGGGGTGGCTGAAGTCATCCGCGTGTCAAAGCCATATAAGCTCGCCAGCCGCGACGTAAAAGAAGAAGACACCATCATCCGCTTCGCCGGCACTGACGCGACGATCGGTGGGCGCAACCTTGCCATCGTCGGCGGCCCCTGCGCAATCGAGGGCCGCGAACAGGCCTTCGCCATCGCGGAGAAAGTCGCCGCAGCCGGCGCGCAATTCTTCCGAGGCGGCGCCTACAAGCCGCGCACTTCGCCTTACGCGTTTCAAGGGCTCGGCATCGAAGCGCTGAAGATCATGGCCGAGATTCGCGACCGCTTCGGGTTGCGCATCATCACCGAGGCCATCGACAGCGAGACGCTTGATCTGGTTGCGGAGTGGGCCGACGTAGTCCAGATCGGCGCGCGCAACATGCAGAACTTCTCGCTGCTGAAGCGTGCCGGACGGCTGCGCATGCCTGTCCTGCTCAAGCGCGGCATGAGCGCCACGCTCGATGAGTTCCTCATGGCCGCCGAGTACATCATGAGCGAGGGCAACTACGAAGTGATCCTCTGCGAGCGCGGCGTGCGCACCTTCGCCGACCACACGCGCAATACGCTCGACCTCAGCATCGTGCCGGCCGTGCAGAAGCTGAGCCATCTGCCCATCCTTGTCGACCCAAGCCACGGCACCGGCAAGCGCGACAAGGTCCTGCCCATGGCTCGTGCGGCTGTTGCCGCCGGAGCCGATGGTATCCTCGTCGAGGTCCACAGCCAGCCGGAGAAGGCGCTTTCAGACGGGCCGCAGTCGATCTACCCGGAACAGTTCGCGTTGATGATGGACGAGATCGAGCGCATCGCGCCCATCGTGCATCGCAAGCTGCCCCGCGGTATCCACATCGAAGCCACCGCCGAGTCGCATGTCGCCAAATCAAAGTAAGCTCGCTTCAAGCACTGGAGCACGCCGGGTGCCCCAGGTCTCGATTCTGAGACATGGGAGGGCTCTACTCTTCACGGTCGCCCTTATCGGCCTCACGGCCTGCCGTCCCCACGACTTCCCGCAATACGACGCCAACTACCGCGAGTACGCCTATGTGACGAACAGCGGCAGCGGCACCGTCTCCGTCTACGACGTTGTGAACGTTCGCGTCGATCGGGAGATTCCCGTCGGCCAGAATCCCACGGCAGTCGCCGCTAACACCGCGCGAAACGAGGTTTACGTCGTCAACTCCGGCACGCCGGTCGGCCAGGGTTCAGTCGCCATCATCAACGCAGAGAACAACTCCGTTACGGCCACCATCCCGGTCCACAAGCTGCCAGTTGCCATCGCCCTCGACCCCGACGGCAATCTCGCATATGTGGTGAACTCCGGCGCAAACAGCATCTCGGTGCTCGATCTGAAAGCCCGCCGTGAAGTTGCGTTGATCGGCGTGGGCGAAGATCCCGCAGCCGCGCGCGTCGCGCCTGACGGCAAGACGATCATCGTCGCCAATCGAGGCGGCAACTCTGTCAGCATCATCGACGCCGCCTCACGAAGGGTTCGTGCCGTGTTCGAGGGCTGCCCGGGCGCGAGCGATGTCGTTATCCTGCCCGATTCCTCGAAGACATTTGCTGCCTGCTCCGGCGGTCACCAGGTCATGGCCATCCAACTCGCGCATGAAGCCCGGACGGACGGACGCCCCGCCACTTCTGATCGCCTGGAATCGCTGCTCGATGTGGGCCACGGCCCTGTGCAGCTTGCGCTCAAGCCCGACGGCGGCGAACTCTTCGTCTCCAATTCCCTTTCGAACTCGATCTCCGAAGTTGTCACCGGCACCGATGATGTGGGCGGCGCTTACCTGATGGGCGCGGACCCGGTGCGCGGCCTCGTCTCCGCCGACAATTCCCTGCTCTACGTCGGCAACCTGCGCTCCGAGGAAGTCACCGTCTACTCGGTTGAAGACGGCAAGCGCATCGGCGCCATCCACGTGGGCGACGGCCCATCGGCACTGGCCTTCTCTGCCGCCGGCCACCTGCTGTTTGTTGTGGATGCGCGTTCCGGCGATGTCGCAGTAGTCCGCACCGCCAACCGCCAGATGTTCACCATGCTCCCCGCCGGCCGCGAGCCGAATGCGATCGCGGTGAAGGCGTTCAAGGTCTCGTAGTCTGGAAGAGGGACATCAATCAGCGGCGCCGGTGGCAGCGGCCTCGGCACGATCCATGTACGACTGCTCTTCGTTTGCGGGTACGTGGCCGGTGTGCTGCAGCACCGTGCTCCGCGAAAGAAAATGTCTCTCCACGAGGAACCATGACAGGACACCGAGCCCAACGGAGATTGGGGCGGCCAGCAGGAAGAGTGCCATGGGGCTGAGTGCAATGCCAAACCAGCGAACGATCAGTTGCTGAACAGGGTACGCATAGAGGTATGTGCCATAGGAGAAATCTCCGAATCGCCCGAGATTCACCGGTTGGAGCACGGGTGAGAATGCGATCCCCATCAGAAGATATGTCCCGCAGATGGGCAGTGTGAAGACGTAAGCATACGGAATGAAATTGGAAGCGATGAGCGCGATAGCCGCAACGATCATGTACTTCCGACGGATGAGGACCGGCCCTCCAAACTGATGGAAGATCATACCCGCAAGGAAGCACGGCAGGACATTTGACCAGTCGAAGAGGTTGCCGAAGATCATCTCTGCAATGCTGGAGTACCCCCATGCATACCCGATCATCAGCGAGAGATGCCAGCACACGGCGCAGGCAAGGATGAGAAGAAGCAGGACCTTGCGGCGAATCAGCGTGGTCATGCCCAGGAACATCAGCCCGATGTAACACCAGAACTCGATGCGCACGGACCAGAGAGAGCCATTCAGCACATTGCTCCGGACATTCGTAGTAAAGATGGGCGCATGCGGGATGTTTTGCAGGGTCAGCGTTTGAATTCCGAAGTCCGCATAAGCCCTGAAGCCGTGCGGGAGCGAACCGCCGGCCAGTGGAACGATGACGACGAGGCTGACCAGGGCAGCAACGATGAATGCCGGATAGATGCGAGCGGCACGGCGATGAAGGTAATCGACCGGAGAAGGACATCTAGACCAGCTCTTGGATATCAGGTATCCGCTGATTGCAAAGAACGCGAGAACGCTCGCGTTTCCAAGTGTGATCTGGCCGTGGGTGAGGAAGACCAGCGGCTCGCGGTTCGCGGAATCACGCACCAGAGCGAAGCTATGAGAAACGATGACGAGAACTGCAAATGTCAGGCGGAGTGTATCGAAGCTGCCTAAGCGGGTTCCGATACCCGGTGCTGACATGCGTTCCTCGAGGCGGTGAGCTAATGGCGTATGAATCTGACCGGGAATTTGAGCTGAATTGTCCCGATCGGGTGCTCCTAGAGTACTTCGCTCACGAGTGCATGTCCACAGTTGCCTGCGTTACTTCTGTGCTGAATCTGCTTGTTTATCAAGCCTCGGAAGCGCGCTGAACTGCGGGTCCGCGAAGAAGATCAGGCCCGAGATATACGCCCGGCACAGCAACCCCACCGACGCGAAAAACGCACCATCATTCATATTGCCGGGCCGTCGCAAAAAGCACAGACGCGGCGGGCCGTTCTCAGGCCCAGCAACTCAACGCCGGGAGAGAGGTAATCGCTGCGCACGGGTTCGTCTCGCACCAGGTCCGTACTCAAATACTTCTTGTTGTCGTCGGCGAAGACGGTGACGACCACTGCGTTGGGGCCGAGTTTCTCCTGCGCCATCAGGGCTGCGAGGAAGTTGCAGCCCGATGAGATGCCGACCGCGAGTCCGAGAGTCGAGGCAAGCTTCTGGGCCATGAGGATGGAGTCGCCATCGGAGACGGTGAGGACTTCATCGAGACTTGCAAGGTCGACAATCGCCGGAATGAATTCGTCGGAGATGCCCTGGATGCGATGTTTGCCCACCCTGTGTCCTGTTGAGAGGGTCGGGGACTCGGCGGGTTCGACGGGGTGAACTCTAATTCGACCATCATGACTGCGCAGGAATCGGGCGACCCCCATCACGGTTCCGCCTGTGCCTACGCCGGCTACGAATGCATTGGGCGTAAGGCCGGCGCCTTCGAGTTGAGCCCAGATCTCGGGGCCAGTTCCGGCTGCGTGCGCTTCAACGTTGGCTTCGTTCGAGAACTGGCGCGGAAGAAACACGTTGCTTCGCGAGGCGGCAAATTCGTCGGCCATGCGGATGCTGCCAAGAAACCCTCCCTGCTCTTTGCTGACAGAGACAATCTCTGCGCCATAGCTGCGGATGAGGTCCTTGCGTTCGTGGCTCATCCAATCAGGCATGAAGATCGTGACGGGATGGCCGAGTGCACGGCCGATCGCGGCAAAGGCAATTCCCGTGTTGCCGCTGGTCGCCTCTACAATGGTGTCGCCGGGGTGCAGGTCACCGCTCGCATAGGCGCGCCTCAGGATGTGCAAGGCCATCCGATCCTTGATGCTGCCGGTCAGGCTCATCTGCTCGCATTTTGCATAGATGGTGCGCGGCCGATTGCGAAAGCGGCACTGAATTCCGAGGAGGGGCGTGTTCCCAACAAGGCGCCCGAGGGCACTCAGGCGTAGCGTGATCTGGTCGTCCATGATCGCTGGCATCGTGTGCCTGCGCAGCGCAATCTGTCGCTGCGGCGCGGCGCGCGGCCATTCTAGCAGAGGCCTGAAATGATCCCCGGTGCAGGGCATCACAAGCGGCGGGTCGCCGCCTTCATTGTTGCTCGTCGTCAGCGGCCAGAGTCGCCGACCGCCTTCACGTCAGCCTTTGCCTGCCTCTCCGCCCGCGGAAGCGCACTGAACTGCGCGCCGGCGAACAGGATCAGCCCTGAGATATACGCCCAGAACAGCAGGCCCACCGACACGAAAAACGGCCCGTAGAGCGCCTTCAGATCCAGATGCGGCAGAATGGCGACGAACACTTCTTTCGCTGCCAGCCAGACAATGCCGGTGACGATGGCGGTTCGGATCACCTGGCGCGGCGGAATCCTGCGGTTGGGTAGCAGCCAGTAGATCGAGAAGAAGAACAGGATCGATGCCACGCCTGTCGTGGCCGCCAGCCACAGGTAGCTGACGCCTTCGAAGACAAAGTTCTCGGTGTGATGGAAGAAGATGAAGCCCAGCAACTGCCGCTGCCATGTGCTCAGGAAGACGCTGCCCATGGCCAGAAACACCATCAGGATTGCCAACCCGAATGCCACGAGCTGGTTCAGGATGTAATTCCGGCTCTTGGTCACTCCCCAGGCCTGGTTTAGTGCCACCTCCAGCGGCAGAAAGATCCCCGTGCAGGAAACCAGGATCATCAACAGCGAGAGTGCCTGAACGCCGTGCCTTGCAGACGCCACCGCAACCCCCTCTAGTTTGTATGTGAGAAATCCCTGCGAGGCTGTGGTGGGCAGAAACTGCTCCACGATCTTGTTCACCACGTTCACCATGTCCGTCGAGTGGAAGACCGACAGGGCGATGGTATAGAGCAGTACGATCAATGGAATGAAGGAGATAATAGCGTTTGCCGCCACGCTGAATGCGTAGGTGTGAACCTCGGAATCGAGCAGGTAATCAACGATAGCCGCGCCGCTCCTGCGCCATCGGTACCACTTGGAAGCGGTTGCCGGCTGGGTTTTAGCGGCCTCTGCGGCAAGAGCAGGCGGCTCCGTCTCGCAGGTACCGGAATTTGAGACGTTTTCCAAGATGGTCTCCCTCAAGAACAGCCTACTGAACCGCCGCGTTGGCAGAATGTGCGCTCACTCACGGGTCGGATTACCCGCATTTCACACTTTGCAAATCCGCGATCTTATCTTTTCACAAGTTGAGATCAGCGCTGGTTACCTTCGGCACCCGAGGAAATTTTCTCCTTGCATTTAAGGTACATACCTGCCATAAAAGGGACACGGCGCGCCCGGAGGCACGCCGTCTGCAAGTTCAGGAAGGCCATAGCATTGGACGATTTGGTGTTTGGGAAGCACAACCCCAATTCAGAGATGAAAACGAGCTGCCATAGCGCCAAGCAATCGGGGCGCGTCGGCGGCTCGCGGCGTCTTTGGGCAGCGGTCCGATCCTGCAGGTTACTAGACAGGACAGGCGCGCCAGGGTCCTCCCCAATGTGCTAACCGCAAAAGAAGGAGAAAGGTGAATGAAGGAGCAGGGCGTAGTGAAGTGGTTCAACGGGGCCAAGGGGTACGGATTCATTCAACGGTCGAGCGGCGAAGACGTGTTTGTGCACTTCTCCGCCATCCAGGAAAGCGGCTACAAGACGCTCAACGAGGGTGAAGCAGTGGAGTTTGAGTGCCAGCAGGGACCCAAGGGACTGAGCGCAGCCAACGTCAGCCGCGTCGTTGGGTAGCTTTGCTTTTCGTTGTTCCCATGCGGGACCACGCTGATGTGCTGATTGCCTTTGGTAGTCGTCGTCTCCGGGGTCAATTCAAACAACCAGCTTGCTCAATGCCCATCGAGCGGCGGCGCGGACTGTAATGTCTGCCGCCTCGGCCCACTCCTTGAGGAGCGGCACAAAGCTTTGCTCGCCGCTGTTGCCCATGGCGATGGCGGCGTTGCGACGCATTCCCGCGTAGCCGGCGCGGCGCACCGGCGAGCCGTTAAACACGCGCTCGAAGGCCTGCTCGTCAACAGAACCTAACCAGGATAGTGCCGGGTTAACCAGTTCTTCGCGCGGCTCGAGTTCCGGGTCCGCACTGATCGGCGCCTTGCGATTCCAAGGGCACACGTCCTGGCAGATGTCGCAGCCGAAGACCTGCCGCCCCATCCCTTCCATCAATTCCGGCGCAATCGCTCCCTTGTGCTCGATGGTGAGATACGAGATGCACTTCGTCGCGTCCATCTTGTACGGCGCAATCAACGCACCCGTCGGGCATGCATCAAGACAACGCGTGCACGTCCCGCATCGATCCGCGGCGACCAGCTTCGCTGTTTTATCTTTTGGACTGGCATCGAGCGACGTAAGCAAAACCGCAAGAAATCCAAACGAGCCGAGCGCGGGATGAATGAGACACGTGTTCTTGCCCGTCCATCCCAGGCCCGCGGCCGTTGCCAATGCGCGTTCGACAACCGGTCCCGTATCGACATACGCGCGCGATTCATATTCGCCGAAACGTTCGCGCAGTCTTGCATCGAGCATCTTCACGCGCTTCAGCAGCACCTTGTGATAATCGCTGGGTCTCCGCGTTCCATCCGCACCCACACGGCTGCTCCACGCATAGCGCGCGATCCACCCGCTCCGTGGGTCTTGCCTCTCGGTTGAGAGTGGCATCTCGCAATGGTAATTCGCAAAGCACACGATCGCGGATCGCGCCCAAGGAAACGCCGTGGCCACGCGCGCACGCACCAGTTCGCCGCTTTCATTTACGCGCTGCAAATACTGCATCCTGCCTGCGTGTCCCGCGCCGACCCACTCTGTGAAACGGTCCGCATCGCGGAATTCCTCGACATAAGGCAGCGCAACCAGGCCGGCCGCGGTGAATCCGCACTCCTGCGCCGTCGCGTAAACCGCTTCCCTGCCGAGAGATGTAGCACCCGAATCCAACTCTGCACCTGCTTCATCAAATATATGGAACTTCTCGACTAGTTCTCTGCGTAGTGATGTGCAGACTGTTCGAATGTGAACGTGAAACAGTGCATTCGAACACTCAGCGCATTAGATCAAGTTGCAAGCGCCGCTCGTATCCGTTGTCGTTTCAACAGATTCGCTCATGCGCTGCTTTGGCGGCTCAGGTGCTAGATAAGAGGATGAGAAGCCGACACCCTGTTTCCTTCGGCTTTTCCTGCGAATGCCGCAGTCAGGCGTTTCAAAGGAGGTTTTTATGACACGCATTTATCAAACCGTAGCGGACACACCGATCCCAGTTCCGGGCAATCTACATGAGCTGGTGCGCGGCCAGGAGCAGCGCCTCCTGAAGGACCTGGAACCCGTGGTGCGCGAGCACTCCGTGACGCTCGACATGCGCCAGATCGAGCGCATTGACGCTGCCGGCATAGCCGCGCTGATCTCGCTCTACGGTTCTGCTCATGCCTCAGGCCATGAGTTCGCGATCGTCAACGCATCGCACCGTGTCGCCGAGATTCTTGCGATAGTGGGGCTGGACCGGATTCTCATTTCGCACAATGCGGCACCTTGCCCGCAAAACACCTCCTGCTACGAGATGCCGGCCGCGTAAACCAGCGCGGCCCATCTCTCCTGCCTGACATACAGATCGATTTCGCTTCTGAAATCAATTCACGAGAAAACCTGCTCGTGATCTCTGTTCGTTCCGTCCCATCCTTGAAGCAAACTGCGCTTCAAGGATGGGGCGCGGCACATTCAAATTCCAAGTGCAACAAACTTTGTGAATGGATTCAACACAACGTAGCAGCCGAGCTGTGGGATTCCAGTAGTGGGGAATGTTCTTTGTTTTCGGTCTTTTCCATGGCATCATCCATACAACTACCGGCCGATCTTGATGATGGGTGCGGTCGGAATTGCCGCATCCCGTAATGCGGTCAGCGGTCCGCAATCCGAACCCTGCTGCGAAATGCCAGCCGCACATCGAGATCGTGCCCCATCGCGGATCCCCTTTCCCCACGCGCCTCTGCCCGGCTCCTGCAATCAAAACCAAGCCAAAATCCAAGTAAGTCTCGCCGCATGTTGAGGGTCTGTGACGACTGGCACAGGCAAGTGTATACTTGCGGCGCTATTTGTACTTGCGATTAATTGAATAGCCGTAAGGCACAGTCCTGTGCCGGATGACCGCTCGCACTTGGTCCAACAAGCTTTTCAAGGCTGCTCAACCCAAGCCCGCGTTCTGCCCTCCAGCATCGGTGTCCCCTTCCGCTATTCACGGACGAAATCCTAAATCGGAGGCTTTATTCCATGACGCAGGGCGTAGTGGATCAGCAGCTCGCCGAAACAGCGAGCCCAACCTCAACCACAACCAAATATGTTTACTTCTTCGGTGACGGCAAGGCAGATGGCAACGGCCGCATGAAGGACGTTCTCGGCGGCAAAGGCGCAGGCCTGGCCGAGATGACCAACGCCGGCTTGCCCGTACCTCCGGGATTCACAATTCAGACCGAGTCCTGCCGCGAATACATGCGCGGTGCGCTCAACCCGCAGATGGACGTCGAGATGCACGAGGCTCTGGCACGGCTCGAAAAGCTTCAGGGCCAGAAACTCGGCACCGGCGACAATCCGCTGCTCGTCTCCGTTCGCTCCGGCGCGAAGTTCTCCATGCCGGGCATGATGGACACGATTCTGAATCTCGGCCTCAATGACAAAGCCGTGGAAGCGCTGGCCAAGCGCAGCAACAATCCGCGCTTCGCCTATGACTCCTATCGCCGCCTGATCCAGATGTTCGGCGACGTGGTGCTCGATGTGCCGAAGAAGAAGTTCGAGCACATCTTCGACGCCATAAAGGAGCGCGAGAAGGTCAAGTATGACTACGAGCTTCAGCCGGCCGCGTTGAAGGACATCATCGCGGAATATAAGAAGCTGGTTCGCAAGGAGACCGGCAAGGACTTCCCGCAGGGCCCGCTCGATCAGCTCGTGCAGGCTCGCGACGCCGTGTTCCGCAGCTGGAACAACGACCGCGCCAAGACGTATCGCCGCATCAACCACATCGATGACTGGCTGGGCACAGCTGTCAACGTGCAGTGCATGGTGTTCGGCAACCTCGGCGACAACTCCGGCACAGGCGTGGGCTTCACGCGCAATCCCGCAACCGGCGAGAAGATCTTCTTCGGCGAGTACCTGATGAACGCGCAGGGCGAAGACGTGGTCTCCGGCGTGCGTACGCCGCTCTCGATCAGCGAGCTCGAGCGCGCCATGCCCAAGGTCTACGACCATCTGAAGGCCATCACCTGGAAGATGGAAAAGCACTATCGCGACATGCAGGACTTCGAGTTCACCATCCAGGATGGCAAGCTCTACATGCTGCAGACGCGCAACGGCAAGCGCACCGGCCTCGCCGCTGTCCGCGTGGCCATCGACATGGTTCGTGAAGGACTCATCACGCAGGAGGAAGCAATCTTCCGCGTCGAGCCGAACCAGCTTTATGACTTCCTGGTTCCGCGGCTTGTTGAGAAGGGCGAAAAGATCGAAGTGCTCGCCACCGGTCTGCCGGCATCGCCCGGCGCGGCTGTGGGTCAGATCGTCTTCACCGCCGAAGATGCCGTGAAGTACCACAACAACGGCGCATATCGTAGCGTCATCCTCGTTCGCGGCGAAACCACACCGGAAGACATCGCAGGCATGGAAGTGGCCTCGGGCATTCTCACATCGCGCGGCGGCATGACGTCGCACGCGGCTGTGGTGACACGCGGCATGGGCAAGTGCTGCGTGGCCGGCGCAGGCGACTGCACGGTTGACGAGGCGGCAAAGGAACTGCGTGTCAAGGGTCACACCTTCAAGCAGGGCGACTGGATCTCGCTGGACGGCACGACCGGCCGCGTGATCGCAGGCCAGTTGAAGACGCTGCCCGCGCAGCCCGACGATCCGGACCTGGTGAAGTTCATGAGCTGGGTTGACCCGATGCGCAAGCTGAAGATCCGCGCCAATGCCGACATCCCGCGCGACGCCAAGCAGGCACGCCTGTTCGGAGCCGAAGGAATCGGACTCTGCCGGACCGAGCACATGTTCTTTGCCGAAGACCGCATCGGACACATGCGCACCATGATCCTCGCCGACAACGAGAAGGACCGCCGCGACGCGCTGAAGAAGCTGCTGCCCATGCAGCGCGCTGACTTCGTCGGCCTGTTCAAAGCGATGGAATCGCTGCCGGTGACGATCCGCCTGCTCGACCCGCCGCTGCACGAATTCCTGCCGAAGCGCGAAGAGCTGCTCGTTGAAATCCAGCACCTGGAAGACACGAAGCCGCGCTCGCCAAAGCTGAAGGAACTGCGTCCGTTGCTGGCACGTGTCGCGGAGTTGCACGAGATGAACCCCATGCTCGGACTGCGTGGCTGCCGCCTCGGCATCACGTTCCCCGAGATCACCGAGATGCAGGCTCGCGCCATTCTCGAGGCCGCAGTTTCGGTCAAGAACAAGGGCGGCGACCCGCATGTCGAGATCATGATTCCGCTCATCGGCTCCATTGAAGAGATGCGCAACCAGGCGAACATCGTGCGCCGCGTTGCCGCCGACGTCTTCAAGGAGAAGGGTGAGACGGTCGAGTATATGGTCGGAACGATGATCGAGTTGCCGCGCGCTGCGTTGACTGCCGATCAGATCGCCGAAGAAGCCGAGTTCTTCAGCTTCGGCACCAACGACCTGACGCAGACCACCTACGGCATCTCGCGCGACGACATCAACAACTTCCTGCCTGCGTACCTCAAGGCCGGCATCTTCAAGCACGATCCGTTCGCCACGCTCGACCAGGCGGGCGTTGGCACACTGGTGAAGATGGCCACCGCAAAGGGACGCAACACGCGCAACAACCTGAAGGTCGGCATCTGCGGCGAACATGGCGGCGATCCTGAGTCCGTCAAGTTCTGCCACAAAATCGGCCTGAACTACGTCTCCTGCTCACCGTTCCGCCTGCTTACCGCCCGGCTTGCAGCAGCACAGGCCGCGGTCGAAGACCAGAACGGCAGCATGGGCACCGGTAACAAGTAACTCGCAACACGGCCAGTGAAACAAAGGGCGTCCGCAATGCGGGCGCCCTGTTGTTTTGACTTGACGCTTACTTCGATTCGTCGCCACCTGGCGCGTAGTAGCCCTCGCGTGTCGTCACGGTCAGGTCGCCCTTGTTCGCCTTGAGCGCGATCTTGTGGTACCCGCCTTCGTTATCTACCTTGTCCGGCGTATAGGTCAGCAGGTACTGGCCGCGCAGCTCTTCGGCAATCTGCTTGTAGATCGCATCCAGATCTTCGCGCTTCTTCGCCTCGTAGGCATGGCCGCCGGTGCGCGTGGCAATCTCCTGCATGATCTTCTTGCCATCCACGGCAGGTTTCGACTCGCGCCGCTGGCCACCACCGGGATAACCGCCGCCGCCCGGGTATCCGCCGCCGCCGCCGGGATAACCCCTGCCGCCGCGCCGTCCATTGCCCGGATATCCGAAGTTCGAATTCTCTTCCTGCCCTTTGAAGTAGATGGTATACACAGCGACATTTGCGCGATCCGACGCGTCGATGGCATCGTTCATCGTGTCCTTGCTCCCGCGATCCACGCCGTCAGAGAAGACGACCAGCGCCTTGCGTCCGTCCTGATGCTTCATCAGTTCGTCGGAGGCCAGGAAAATTGCGTCGTACAACTGCGTCCCGCCTCGACTGCGGCTAGGCCGCTCGCGATCGTCGCCCGTCGTCTCCGGCCCCTGGCTGTCGTCGCGCGAAGATTGCCGCGAGGCGCTCATTTCGTCAAGCTCGTGGTGCAGCTTGTCGCGCGACGTGGTGAAGTCTTCGAGTAGCTCCACCTGCCGGTCGAAGTGAATCAGGAATGCTTCGTCGGGATCTTTCGCGCGTGGCTCGCCAGGCAGCATTGCATCAACAAAGGCGCCCCCCGCCTTGCGCTCATTTTCAAGCGCACCCGAGACGCTTCGGCTGGTATCGACAAGCAGACCCAGCTTGTACGGCAGGTTGGTCTCGTGCGTGAAACTCTTGATGGTCTGCGGACGGCCGTCCTCGGTCAAGGTGAAGTCGTTTTTGTCGAGGCTTGTGACCAGCGCGCCGTGCTTGTCCCGTACTGTGACCGGCAGCAGCACCTCACGCGCCTGCACCTTCAGCGTGGCGACGGGCTTGTCGTCGCCTGCGGGCTTGGTGGGTTGCGTATTGGAGGCCTGCTGCGCCAGTGTTCCAGCCGGCAGGAATGCAAGCGACAGGATCGAAACAATCATTGAGGGTAGTGTCAGATTTCGCATCATGGGATTCAAAGCACACTTTCAGTTATTTAGACGCCGCAACCCGCCGAGTGTTGACTGCCAAAAAGTCCGCGCCGCCAGTTCATCCCAGCAAGCCTACTCCGGCGGGTCCGGCGTCGCAACATCGCCGGAGTAAGCTGTCATTGTGAGCAACACGATGCGCGCCGCTGTCTTCGATTCCGCCTCCGGCACTCCCGGCCGCTGGCTCTCCATCGAGGACATCCCCCGGCCCAATCTGCAGCCCGGGCACCTCCTGCTCAAAGTCCTCGCCTGCGGTGTGTGCCGCACCGATCTGCACATCGTGGAGCGCGACCTTGCGCCGTTGCACCCGCGCATCATCCCCGGCCACCAGATCGTCGGCGAAGTCGTCGCCGGCGCCACGGCGGAGCTGCCTCTGGGCTCGCGTGCCGGCGTCTCGTGGATCGGCGGAGTCGATGGCGATTGCTGGTACTGTCGCCACGCCATGGAGAACCTCTGCGACCATCCGCTCTTCACCGGCTACTCCGTCAACGGAGGCTATGCCGAGTACGCATCGGTGCGGGCCGACTTCGCTCTGCCGCTGCCCGCCTCGGTGCCTGCCACGCAGATTGCCCCGCTGCTCTGCGCCGGCATCATCGGCTACCGCAGCCTGCGCGTTGCCGGCATCGAGCGCGGCGAGCGGGTCGGCCTCTACGGATTCGGCAGCTCGGCCTCGCTGGCCGTCCGCATTCTGCAGTCGTGGAGATGCGAAGTTTACGTGGTCACACGCGGTGAAGCGCACCGCAAGGCAGCCGAGGCGCGCGGCGCCACCTGGGTCGGCGACGAAAACTCCAGGCCTCCGGTCGAGCTCGACCGCGCCGTCACCTTCGCGCCTAGCGGCAAGGTCGTCGTCTCCGCGCTCTCGCATCTGCGCAAAGGCGGAGTGGTGGCCATCAACGCCATCCACCTCGACCAGATACCCGCATTCGACTACGACAAGCTTCTCTGGGGCGAGCGCCAGCTCCGCAGCGTCGCCAACATGACGCGCCAGGATGCACGCGAACTCCTCGCCTTGGCCCGCGACCTCAACATCCACCAGGACGTAACGGAGTTCCCCCTCGCCCAAGCCAACCAGGCATTAGAAGCCGTAAAACACGAAACCGCCGGCCAATCGACGGTGATCATCGTCGACCAAGAACGAGAAAAGCAGCACGATCCCGCGATGCATCAGACCAAGAAGGGCAACCAGTAGTTTTTCGGGATGAAGGCGCACATCGGGGTTGATAGCAAGGAAGGGATCGTGCACTCGATCTGCTCGACAGCAGCTTCGGTCTCCGATGTTCACTGCGCACATCCGAATGATCTTCGGGTCGTAAGATGCCGGCGGCCGAAAGCCTCGATCCTCATCGAGTACTCCTTCAGTTCGCCTGTGCTCATCAAGCGGTTTTCTGTATCTATGAGCCAGCACTGCCAGGTCGACAGGAGCGAACATTCAGGACGGGACACTGAGCCTGGCGCACGATCTCATAAGCGTGCGAAAAAGACGGGCCATTGTAGAGGGAACGGTGGCGATCCAGACCGAGCACAATCAAATCCTCCTTGTTCTGTCTGGCAAAGGCCAGAACCGCGCGGGACGGTTCTCCATGCACGATGTGCTGGCGGATTGTGAATCGCGGCTCGCTCTTCGCGAGAGAGTCGATTCTATGGCTGAAATCGTCCATCAACTGCCGACAAGTGGAGTGCGCTGATGAGCAGACGTGCAGAACATCGATTTCGGTGCTCCACGTCTTCGCAGCGGTCAGCATATAAGGTATGGCGGCCTCCGCTCCCGGTGAGAGGTCGGTTGCGAAGAGCACTTTCTTCATTTCAAGCTGCCTGGTTGCGCCGCGAGACCACGGACTGACCGTGAGCACAGGACAAAAGACATGACGAGAGATCTGCTGTGCAACCGAACCGAGCAAAAGCTTCGAGAGCCCGGTTCGCCCGCGCGTCCCCAAGATGAGCAAGTCGATCTTGTGGTCTTGGATGAAGCTTTCGAACACCCCCGGAACTTCGCCTTCCACGGTCCAGCACTGATGTTCGATCCCGTCGAGACTGTGTGCCTCATTGAGCCGGCAGATCAAGCCTTCGCAGTCCCGGCGCGCCAGCTCTTCGAGTTGCACCATCATGTTGGGCACGAGGGAGAATTCGGATCGACGGACGGTGTGAAGAAGATGGAGTACGGCTCCAAATCGATGCGCCACGACCAGGGCATGTTGAGTAGCCCGATCCGACCATGGCGAGAAGTCGGTCGCGATTGCTACATTTCGAATCGCCACGCCAAACGGCCATTCTTCAGACATTGCCCGGCCCCTCCTTGAGTCATTGGAATCGAGATCGCCGCTTTAGGAGCCACATCAGCTTGATGCTCCGATGATCTTCGATAAGAGCAGAGAGGCACTGTGAAGGATGGCGTGCACTTCGGATTGGGTGGCCAGCATGCTCGACACGTCCAACAAGGCGCGATCGCTGTTTTCACCGGCAGTTGGACTCGTGCTTTCATTATTCATCGTACCGTCCCAATTCCGCGGTTGCGTTCTGTTCTCGCGTGGGATAACCCTTGGCGGCCCGATCGGTCCGTTCCCGTCCCTGCCGGCAGTCTGCGGAAGCAGAGACGATCACGTGAATCAGGGCCTCGGGCCTGAATGGATACACAGTAAGGTCATAGGCTCCGTTCTCAAGAACGTCGTACCAGAGACTTGCGTCGGAGAAGCGGGCAGCGACGATGATCCATGGGGGGCTCTGCAGATCCGAGACATGGGCCACCACTTCCTTCCACGTCGCATCGGGCAGCAGTGAGGCAACGAGTACGACCTCAATCTCCGGGCTCTTGATCAAAGCGGATCGGGCAGATTGCCAGTTTTGAGCCGTCAGGATATTCACTGGCAGATCAGCCAGCGCATCTGTCAGGCTCGTCAGCCACTGTTCCGGCATTATTGCCAGCAATTGAATCCTTTTCTGCGCCATGGACATCCTAATCAATTCCGACAACCGCAGAGGTTATCTGCGGTCGTCAGACCCAATTATCGGGCTGAAATCGCGCATGTAAACGATGTAACCGTCACGTCACGGTGGCGTCACGTCATGAGACTGGTTCCAGTCTGCGGGGCTAGGCACAATCGGTATTGAAGTGGGGTGGAAGAGAGGTGGAATGAAGGTGCTGGGCTTGAACTGGCAGAGAATCGCGCATCGATCAGCAGATGCTGACCGTGATGGCTGCGCCTTATTCCCTGCTCTTCTCGAACGCGGAAAAGCGAACTCCAGGGGCACGTTTGGTTTACGTCTGCCGTTCTCGCGGGTCTCGAACGCGGTCACCATGGCGTTTGTGGCGGGGATCCTGCTGAACCTGGCTGTGTTCCTGGCGCCACAATCGGGGTGGGCACAGTGCCAGGCAGCGGTTGGCTCAGTGGAAGCGGCCGCCAAATGCACAGCGCGCACCAGCGCGCCGGCGCTCGCAGCCAACATCGATCCGAACAAGTCCTATAGTCTGGACGAACTCATAGACATTGCAGAGAGCAACAATCCACAAACGCGGATCGCCTGGGAATCGGCCAAACAGGCGGCAGAGCATCTGGGCATCGCTCGCAGCGCGTACTACCCCCACTTAGCTGCCCTGGCGCTTGCGGGAGCCCAGCGCGAGATCGTGCCGTGGCCGAAACCTCTCGGTGCTCCAGACGGATACTACGTGGTCGACGCTTCGACACTGCAGTCGGGGGTCGACCTGAAATACGACCTGTATGACTTTGGAAGGCGCGCAGGAAGAGTGGAGGCCAGCAAGGCAGTTCAACTCGCCGCTGCCGCCGCGTTTCAGCGGACCAACCAGGATGTCGCGTTCCGCGTAGTGACCGACTACTTCAACGTCATCACGGCACAAGAGCGGCTTGAGGCATCGCGCCAGATCGTGAAGACCGCAGAGACAACTCAGGATGCGGCCGAGGCTCAACTTGCAAACGGCAGGGCCACCCTGCCCGATGTGCTCAACGCCCGCGCCGCAGCCGCACAGGCCAGTTACGATTTGCAGGCTAGCATCGGCGGCGTTGACACTACCCGCGTAGTGCTTCGCGAGACGATCGGGGTCGAGCCGTCGGATGTCATCCAAGTAGAGCAGCCGGCAGCCGTACCGCTGCCGGCCGAGGTTGCCGAATCGACGACAAGTCTCGTCGAAAACGCGATGCAGCAGCGTCCGGATCTGCGTGCACTGACTGAGAAGCTCAGGGCATCGGAAGCAACTCTGAAAGTTGCAAACGCCGAATACCTGCCTGAGATTCACTTTGGCGGGTATGCCGGCCAAGAGTCACTGTGGGCCAGCTTGAACGGACCCAATGTGTTCGGCCACGCGAACGAGTCGGTGTGGGCCGTGGGTTTCAACGCACACTGGAACCTGTTCGACGGCGGGCAGCGCAAAAACGAAGTTCTGGTTGCCGCCTCGAAGCGGCGCGAGGCCGAGGATGAAAAACGCGAGAAAGAAGATGCCATCGGCCGGGAAGTCTGGACCGCATATGTGCAGTTCCGCACCGCCGTGCGGCAGCATGAGGCGGCCGAGACCCTGCTGACATCTGCGAGCACTTCCTACGACGCCTCGCTGGATGCCTACCGGTACGGCGTGAAGAATCTGGTGGATTTGGTGACGGCGGAGAACCAGCTCGCCCAGGCGCGGCTGGCGGTCGTTCAATCCCGCTCCGCAGTGCGAATCAGCGCCGCGAACCTCGATTACGCCACGGGGAACTTGCTGCGGCGTCAGCCGCCCCTGGCTCAACCGGTTGTGAAGAATCCGCAAAGGTAGACAAGAGAATGCTCGTTCGAAAATTAGGAAAAGTTGCGCTTCCCTGCCTGGTAATGATGGGTTGCGTGGGCTGCTCTAGGGCTCCGTCGATTGAGATCATCGGATCATTCTTTCCGGGATGGATGTTCTGCATCATCGGTGCTCTGGGTTTGACAGGGTTGATCCGTACCGCTCTGGCGCGCGGCGAGATGGAGCCGAAGCTCGGTCCTCTCGTTGTGTTCTATCCGGGCCTGGTTGTGGCACTCAGCTGCCTGCTGTGGCTCGTCTTCTTCTCATAGTGGGAGCTCGTGTTATGAAGAGTGACAATGTACAAACCAAAGTGAACTATATGCGAGCATGCTGGGCAGTGCTGGCCCTTGCTGCCGTGACGGTGGCGATTGTGCTTCTGAACCTTGATCGGCACCCGCGCACCGATGACGCGAGCGTGCGCGCAAATTACATCCAGTTCGCTCCAGAAGTGAGCGGCCGGGTGGTGACGCTGGCGATCACGGACAATGCTTTCGTGCATAAGGGAAATCTGCTGTTTGCCATCGATCCACGGCAATACCAATATGCGCTGCAGCAGGCCCTTGCTGACCAGACGCTACTTGAAGCGCAGATTGTGGATGCCAAGCGCCGCATCGCCGCCGAGAACAGCGCGGTAGCGGCCGCACGCGCGGGATTGAGCGGCTCAAAGACACAGACCAAGGTCAGCGAAAGCAGTGTCGATGCGGCCCTAGCGGCTGTGGATCGGTCCAAGGCGGCTCTCGCATCCGCCGAAGCCCAGAAAGAGCTTGCCGCAAGTAATCTGCGGCGCATTGAACCGTTGCTGGCCAAACAATACGTAACTCCCGAGCAGGTAGATGAATCGCGCACCAAGGCGCGCATCACGGAGCGGAGTTACCAAGAGGCGGTGTCTGCGCTGCAGCAGGCAGAGGCGGCCGCGAGCCAGGCCAGATTCACGCACGAAGAATCCCAGATCTCGGTGACTGCTTCGGAGGCTCGAGTGGAGCAGAGCGTGCATACTGTGGAACTCCTCGACACCCTGCTCGCACAGAGACCGGCGAAGGCAGCAAAGGTCCTGGACGCGCAACTCAACCTCGAGCGTTGTACAGTCCGTGCGCCTTTCGACGGATATGTGACCAACCTGAACATCTCTGAGGGTGAATATGCGAAGCCGGGCGTGCCGATCTTCACATTAATCGACAATCGTAACTGGTACGTGATTTCCAACTACCGCGAATCGGAATTGAAATCGATCCGGCCGGGAACGCACGTTGACGTCTACGTGATGAGTCAACCCTCGAAGCGCTTCGATGGCGTTGTCGAAGGACTTGGGTATGGCGTGGCGCCCGATGATTCCAAGCTCAGCAACGGTCTTCCCGATATAGAGCACACGTTGAACTGGGTGCACATTGCCGCGAGATTTCCCGTGCGTATCGTCGTCCAGAATCCCGACCCCGCACTGTTTCGAATGGGCGAAACTGCAACCACGATTGTGAGATAGCAGCCGTGTCACTGTTCAACGCAGAAAAAGTCTCGGAAGTGGACCGTTTCTGGAGGGAGATGGCCCCGGTTCCCGGCCGCATGACCGGGAGCCTGCGCTTCGCTTTGACGTCGGCGCTGGCGACCCTCCTGCTATTGATCCTGCAACCTCCGGTAGGATTCATCGTGCCCTCGATGTTTATGCTGTTCCTGGTCTCACACGAGTCGCCATTGTCATGTTTGCGCGATCTGATGACGCTGTTGAGCGGCGCGGCGCTGGGGACTATCGTCATTCTGCTGATGATGATTGTCACTGGCGATCATCCAGTGGCGCGGGTGGTTGGGTTGGCTGTGTGCACCTTCGTGGCTGCCTTCTTCTTCCGTACGAGCGTGGTCCCGGGATTTCCGATGGCGTTCGGGTGCTTGACATACATGGTGATTTCTCTCTGGGAGTACCCGATTCGGGACGAGAGGATTCTACATCTCTCTTTGTGGCCGTTGGGCACCCTGTCGATCGTCGCATTTTCCGCGATGTTGGTGGAGGTGCTCTTCAATCGCAGCGATCCTCTGGCTAGTCTGCGGCGCGAGATCAAGATCCGGTGCGGGGCACTCGACCGCTTGTTTCAGTTGTGCGCCAAGAATGCAGAACCTGATGAGATCGAAAGGCAATCGGCCATCGTGCGGCGCTATTCGGTTACAGGGGAAGGCCGGCTTCATGCGCTCCTGGAGCAGATCTCAAACCGCAAGATTTGCGGCGAACCAGAGTTGAGGAAACTTCGAGCAAGCGTCATGACGCTGGATCGGCTCTTTGTCCTGGGTTCCGCGTTCGCCCTTCAAGGAGATCCCCTGGGCGAGGAATCGGCGCGGCTTGAGCGCATCGGGAAGGCGATCCTGGCGATTGGAGACGCTCAATTTGCACAGGCGCGCAAGATTCTCGGGGACTCGCAAGCACCAAGCCAGACTGAACTTGACCGTATTGAGCAGTCCGCACGCCATCTCGCGGAATCGGCGGAGTCCCCTGCAACAGTAGAACCGGTGACCACTTCCGAGCCCGCACCCTCTTTCGCTTCATGGAAGGGCGCGCTCAAGAAACTCCTTCTCCCGGACGCTTTCACCAACCCCGACCACGTCATCTATGCGCTCAAACTAAGTCTTTGCGCAACGATCTGTTATGTGATTTACCAGGGGCTGGCTTGGCCCGGCATCTCCACCTCCTTCTTCACGGTGTATTTCACCGGCCTCAGCACCACGGGGACCACCAACCGCAAGCTCTTTTTTCGTATCATCGGTTCGACGGTTGGTGGAATGATTCTGGGAATCGGATGCCTCGTCTTCGTTTTCCCGAATCTCGAGGGTGTGCAGGGATTTCTTTTGGTCATCGCCGCGGTCTCATTCATCGGCGCGTGGGTTGCAGCCAGCCCGCACTTCGGTTATCTGGGTCTCCAGACGACGTTTTCGTTCAACCTTATCGCCCTCGAACGGCTGCGCGCTGCTGACCAGATGACCCCGGCCAGAGATCGCCTCCTCGGCATTACCCTGGGTTTTCTCGTGATGTTTGTGATCTTCCACCAGGTAAGGCCGGAGCGAACCGTGGACACGATGCGACGGCTCCTTTCCCGCGTGCTGCGCGCCCAGGCTGCGATCATCCGCTTATCAAGCGGCCAGCCGAGTGCCGCAGAGGCTGCGAAGCTGGCCGAAATCAATCGGCAGATCGTGACGATGGCCTCGACCCTCGCGAACTTTGCTCATGCGGTCCAGTATGAGTTCCCTCCTGATCGCGATGGCGACATGCGAGTGAGCAATGAGATCCTGGCCGCCGCTGCAAAGGCGGAGGACCTTCTCATCTGCGTCCGCGCGTGGCCCCTTGAGCTGGACGGCAAGCAAAGCGCCGAGCGCCTGCAGAGTATCCGGGACTCATTCGAGAATGCTCTCGCGAATCTGGCACGCGCACTCGAACAGTGTCCGGAGCACGACCAGTTATCCCAGACTTGGGAGGTCGCGGCAGAGCAGGATGTGCGTAGTGCGGAGCCGGGCTGCTTCAGGAAAGCAATCGACAGTTTTCTGGAACTCCAAATGGCATGCGACGGCATCCTTCGATCCGCGAAGGCACAGTGCTGAAACCGGAGCCATATACTATCGCAGGCTGAGCTTATGAGCCCCCGCCTTGTTGTTGGGCCTCATACCAGCGCTGGGCAGCCCGTTCGGATTGGATCAGACAGGCTGTAGATTTCTGACTCGGATGGGAGAGGCAACAGTCTTCAAGAGGAGGTCTTTGGGAATCCCATCTTCTCAATGAGTTCAACGAACCGCGGATGGTTGCGGATGGGGTCAAACCGGGGGTCGATGCCGAGCCAGATCATTCCAAAGGCCCTCTCGTCATACCCCTGCTGCAAGAGGTCCAGCGCTGCATTTTTTTCGCCGAGCGCGAGGTAGAGCAAGGCCCGATCCACGGGCGAAACATACATGGTGCGAGCCAGGCGGCCAAGATCGTTCATGGCCTGCTGCGCCTCAGCCTCTCTGCCCGCCAGAGCGTACGCCTGCCCTGTTGACGACAGCACCCTCGGATTCGCGCCCCCCGTTGTCCGCGCCTTGTGAATGCACGTGATGGCCTGATCGATCTGCTCCTGGCGAATGTAGATCAAACTCAGCCAACAATAGGCGTCGGCGGTGTTACCGGACAGTTCCAGCGCAGCCTGGAATTCCGGGATCGCTGAGCCGTATTCCCGATGCCGATAGAAAGCAAGGCCGGTGGCAATCCGCGGCTGCGCAGCAAGTGGATCGAGGCGGACGGTATGGCGCAGATGCTCGAGACCTTGCTCGAACCGCCCGACAGCTTCCAGCAGAGCAGCATAGTACTGATGAGCCATGCTGCCACCGCCCAGTTGAATCGCTCGCTGAAACAGGCTCTCGGCCTCCTCCCAGTTCCACTCGTAAAGAAGACGGATGCAAGCTAGCGAGGTGATGGCTTCGGCCAACTCGTCATCGAGCTCAATTCCACGAAGAGCCGCCTCCCTGGCCGCGGGAATACCGTTCTTCGGGGCTCGGGCGCCCTCGTGAATGAGCGCAAGATGGCAATCGGCCAGGCCCACATGGGCCGGAGCGTACGTCGGAGACTTCCGGATAGCTTCTTCAAAACAACCGATCGCAGCCGATAGACTCTCGAGCGTCTGCTGACGCCACAGTTGCCGTCCGCGCAGGTAGAGGGAAAACGCCGTGAAGTCGATTTCCTTTGGCTTTAAAGCGAATCTGCGAAACTGCGAGCTGCGAGGCCGAATGGCGCTGACGACCGAACTTGCAATTTGTTCCTGAATCTCAAAAACCTCGGCGATTTCGCAATGCAATAACTCCGACCAGAGTTGATGGCCTTCTATTGCATTCGCAAGCTCGACTGAGATGCGCAGATGCGACCCGTCCTGTCGCACCGTTCCATCCAGAACGAGATCCGCCCCAAGCTTCTCGCGGACAATCGACAAATCATACTCGGAACTCCTGAACTGGGCCGCAGACCTTCTCGCCACGATCCGCAGCCCGGCCACTTGAGATACTCGATGGGTGATCTCTTCTGTGAGCCCCTCGGCGAAGGCGTCGGTCTCGGGAGCGCCGCCGAGAGCAGCGAACGGCAGGATGGCAATCAGGAGCGAGGGTTCGTCGGGTTGACGGGATGGCGCATCAGCTTTGAGGTCAATCGAAAAGCTCTCTCTGAGACGGAATAGGGGAACATAACTGCCCGCTCTGAGATTGATCAGGACATGATCTCTTATACCTTCCGATTCGAAATACTCCCTTAATTTTGTGCGCACGCGCCAGGCAGTTGTGCGCACGACGGAGTCGATATTCGGATCATAGGAAGAGGGACGGTCGAAGACCTCCACCCCGATCGAGTACTCCTTCAAGCCTTCGCCACGGCCAGCGAGGGTTTCTTCAACGATATACCTGAGGAAACGGCACGAACGCACAGAGCTCCCCATCGTGGCGCTTGAGCAGATCTTCTCGACTTCGGATCGAATCGCGTCGTTTGAGATGGGCTCAGTCTCCATCGGATGGCCTTCCTTCACGTTCACACCCCTGTGGGAATCATCCCACATGAGCTGGGTTGAAGAATGTGATACCTTGTTTGACAAAACGATCTCATTCTGGGGTGCGCGGATAGCGAAATCTATTGTCCCAGGTTCCCCCTGCCCCGCAGAGAAGAATCCGCGATCAGGTAAAGGCGCAACTTGCGAGCGGCCCGATCTTACCGCAGCTTTAATTGATTGATTGGACTGTCCTCTTGGATTCAGGATCGTGAGAATGAATTGTCGGCGACTGTGCCACAGGATGTGCCACAAAATTCGAGTGTTTTGCCGTCGGCACGCGCCAGCAGGTTTTTCGGGCAAGCAAAAAGCCCGCTGATTTAGCGGGCCTTAGCGTGTCTTGACTGGTAGCGCTACCGTCTACTGAATAACCGACGTAAATAGTTGCTTTCATTGCTCAATTTGGAGGGCAGATTTACAAGTTGCCCCCAATGTTGCCCCCAACCGCAAAATATTTTTAAGCGGGATCTCAGCGCTTTTTCACCGCGTAGCGGGCGCGATGGGCGAATCGCGGTCTGGGTTCAGGTCAACTCAGGTTTAGGCTTGTCGTCTTGCCCTATTTTGTTCCTCCAGTTGTCCGGGTAACCCCGTAATTCCAAAGCCGCCGACGCATTTTGCACCTCGATTTGAAAAACGCATTGAAAAACAAAAGCGCAGAGTTAGCGCAGGAACAAGTCCAACAGAAAACTGCACTATTCGAATTGCTCCGGGTGTGCGTCAAACTGGCATTCTCCGCAAAATCGGCGCAGGAATTGTGCCAAGACCGAATGGCTTAGCGCAGATTTCATGGCCTCAATCCGAAGCGGTGTATCGGGTTAATCTTCTCCGATCATCCCGTGAAAAGCCGCCGTCAGCACACTGTTTCCATTGAGTCACGGACGAAGCAGTTTACTAGGCTGATTCTAAATGCCTTAGCTTGAGTGATATAATCCGAATCTAGCGCTCACAACGACAAAATCTGAACTATCGTTGTTAGGTACACCAAACCAAAAGTGATCAGAACCGGGGGCCGTTTTGGCGCAAACAATTGCACTCCTAAACATGAAGGGCGGCGTTGGCAAAACCACCCTTGCAGTCAATCTAGCTTGGCACTTCTATCAGAATGAAAACGCGAGAGTGCTTCTCGTTGACCTAGATCCTCAGTTCAACGCGACCCAATACGTACTCGATTACAAGACATTTGAGGCGCACCGGAAAAAATCCGGAACGATCACAAACCTGCTAGTAGATCAGCCTTCAATGAGCCTGAAGAACGATAAAGCCAAAAAGAACCCGGCCAGCGTCTTTCATACTCTTCTCAAAACTGGAAGCAAGTACTTCGATCTGCTTCCCGCCGAACTAAGCCTTGCATGGGTGGTGAAGAATCCTGCACAGATGGAACACCGGCTGGAAAAGATCCTGCAAAAAGTCTCCGGAAAATACGATTACATTTTTATCGATTGCGCGCCTACAGACTCCGTATTGACTACCATGGCGTTAACTGCTTCAGATTTTGTTCTCATTCCGATGAGGCCAGATCGATTCTCAATCTTAGGGTTCACCAATCTGATGGAGACAATCGAGATTTTCAGACAGAATTGTCCTGATCCGCACGAAGTCAAGGTCTTGGGAGTGACGTTTACACAGGTTACTGATGATTCAACTGTTGAAGCTCAATCCATGTCTGAGATCAAGAGGGTTGCCTTGTCTGAAGGTACGTACCTCTTCAACTCTCAGCTAAAGTATTCGCGTTCGTTTTTGCGGTCGGTTTCTGATCAGACTCCGGTCTTCAACACGGCACATGCACGCTCGAAAAGTCGCACCGCAATAGCAAAAATCGCGGCGGAATTGACTCAACAAACTAATGTTCTAACGACAAGTGGGATTAAAACAGTCCCTCTAGTTACGAAGACGAAGAAAGGGAAGAAGGCGTGATTCCCAAAAGAGCCCACACCCTATTGAGTGAGATTCATGGTCTCCTGGCTGCTTTTGAAGTTGAGGATTTTCTTAGTGCGGCCCAATTCTCACCGGAACTCAAGGATGCATTGAACCTACTTGCCCAAAAGGCGGGGCGCGCTAACAAACCGAAGGCTGCTACCGCGCGTAGTGCCAGTCCATCGGAGAAGCCGAGGGCCGTGGCGCGTAGTTTCGCCAGCCCCTCGAAGCCAAAAGCGAAGCCGCGTCGAATCGTTGAACAAAAATACTCAACCAAAGACGAAATTCGAGCGCTCCTGAATCGAATTGAGCGCCTTGACACGCCGCAGTCTATCATCCGACTCTCAAATAGCTTGGGACTCAATGTCACCATGAACCCAAAGGATGGGTCCGAGAGGCTCATGCGGAGAATGGCGAGTGCAATCGCTACCCTGAGCAAAGAACGTCGCGCGCAAGTAATTGCCGAACTTGTAAAGAACACTGGCTCGCAGACGCTTGGATGGATCAATGTCCTCAAAGGCCGGGGATGAAGTCAATACTGATTAAATCACCTCAGCTGGCTCGCCAAGCAGAGGCATACTTGACTGACGCCGAGTTCCTGATTGCGGCGAACTTCAAGCTCCATAAGCAATCACAGGCGTTCAAAGATCTGTACAAAAGTTGCCTCGCCATAACAACCGTACTCAAAGCGTTGGATTCTCCCTCCCGTAAGCCGAGGCTTAAGGGCCTCACCTCCATTGCACTCCGGTTGCCTCTATTAGTTGCCGCTGGCCAGTCATCTGTTGCGAAAGTGGAACTTCGCCGATTCGTCGAGATTAGTCTATGGAGCTTGTACTTTTCCGACCATCCAATTGAATGGCAGAACTTTGAAGGAAAGAGAGACGGTGGCTTTACGACAGATCCGCACCTACCAATCTCTTTTGCGGCTCATCGCGAACTGAATAGCTATTTTGAATACGCCGCAGAATTCCTCAAGCCGGAGCCGTCAGGAGTATCCAGATCAGCCCTTAATCTATTGCAGAATGACAAGCGCGCATTAAATGCTGCTGTGCACGCTGGTGAGATTGCGAAGTCAGCCAAAAGAATCCCGCCACTGGACGATTTTTCTGAAAATCGATTGAAACGCGAGGCGGCGCTCGCCACCAGAGTGTTCCGTCATTGCATTATCTTGCTTGCGGCATCGGATAAAGGCAAGTTTGATCGATTACCAGCTACGCCGAGAGCATACTTTGATTGGATGGTCGGGAATGATCTGGGTAGGAGAATTCGTGCGGGGATCTTCGGGATCGCACGAACACTATGAAGCGCTTTTCAGCTCAAAGCCGGAAGCTATCGGGCAAAGCGTAGTACAATTCGGACCCGCCTGCGGACCATGCGATGCCAATTCCCCAGATCCTGAGCTATCTTAAGAAAACTGCCGCAGCACTTCGCTGAAATGCTCTCCCGATCACTCGTGAGGCGCCTTTCCTGAGGCGAGTTAACCCTACGCGAGGTGCCGGTGGGTAGCCAAGTTAACGAGAATAAAGTTCCCGGATCAAAAAGCGTATTCCATCCATGATTGCCAATGCATCATCATCGTTTCGGGCAGGTCGAGTATGCATCACTTGGTTGCATGCTTCGTTCAAAATAGCGGCCATGTCGAGTAGGTCCTGCGTGAGAACGTCGCCTCGCTTTTTGGCAATCCTTATAAGCCTTCCAAGGTTGAACCCTTCGTAAGACGTTCCATGAAGCTGCGCGAGACGCTCTTTGAGAGCCTGTTCAAATGCAGCCCGTGTTACGGCGACAGCGGCGAGCATGAAGCCATGAATGTAGCATCTGGTGGCCTCGGAGATGTAGAGATTCGTTTGCTGTGAAGGAGTTGAGATCGCCTCTAGTCTCGCAAGAAGTAAGGTTCGAGAGATCATTGCCGGTATGGCGTGAAGCTGAGGGTACACGTAATACCCATCTAGCCAGCTCTCAACAAGATCTCTGTTCTTCTGAACAAATTCCTCAAAGGAATCTGAGCTTGTGTTTTGGCCTTCGATTTTGGATCGGCATCTGACGAAGAGATCAACCAATTCACCGCGAGCGCTGTTTTCCCCCGGTTCAATCTGGCCGTCCTCATCTGCATATATGATTTCTTCGGACCCTTCGGTCAACTGTAACATCCATTCCGAAACCTTCTCGACATCCCATCTTTTTCCCCAATGTTGCGTTCAATTCGTGACGTACAATCCGCCGCCCTGTCCCGAGTACGAGTCGAACACGTGCTGATACACCACATTGCATTTGATTTGATATAGCTCCGGGGTGTATGTGCGCGGAAGTTCGTCCAGAACCGTCTCGATGGTGTACCGGACAGCCGCCCGAGTCGCCTGACGCTTCTTCCAATCGAGGACGAGTTTCTCGCTCTTGAGCCTTTGCAGCAACTCCTTGGCAACCTTCTTTACCTCGCGCTCCTCGACCTTCGTCAGGGCTGGGTCGGGCTTGGTCAGCAGGTCGAAGATGGTCAGTTCCTCCTCGGTAAGCTCCTCGGAGATTGCCCGTCTTTCCTCTTCCGACAGCTTCTTTGTGAACGCCATCAGCCGGGCGAAGAAGGTCTCGATGTTTGCGGCCCCGGAGTTGTATTCGTCAATCATCCGCTGGAACTCTTCGAGGAAGTTCATCCGCGTCTTGTTCATCTGCACCATCTTGGCAACTTTGACCGCAATCTGAGTCCGCAGCTTTTGCGCCTCAATGGCCTTACGCCCGGTATTGAATTGTTGCCGCAACAGGTCGAAGTCAATCTTGCTCAGGTCGATGTAGTTGGCCTCAACCGCCGAAGGCCGAATGACGTAGCCCTCGGTGGAGATGGACTCGTCCAGCACCCCGGAGACCTGTTCCATGATTCCCGAAATATCGGCAACCCCAATCTCGCTGCGAATCTTCTCCGCTATCACCACCAGAATCTTACGCATCGCCCCGAACTGGTTCGCTGTCGGGTCAGGGAGCAGCGACTTGAACAGCTTCTCAACATCCCCAACCAAACCGAGGAACTGACGGCGGATGTCATCCGTCAAGACGAACGCAGCAACCGCATCGTCCTTCAGCTTCTCTCGTTCAAAGCCCGTGGCATCCAGAATCGTGTCGAGTTCCACGCCGTGCTGTTGCGAGAAGGCCAGAGCCTTCTGGATGGCGTCATTGAGCAGCCTTACAAGTTCATCCTTGTCCTTGATGGGCATCTCACCGCCAGTCGCCGTGGTGCCGTAGATGGCGAGAGCCTTCTGGAGGTCGCGGAAGATTCCCACGTAGTCCACGATGAGGCCGTTCTGCTTCTCCTGCCACACCCGGTTCGCCCGTGCAATCGTCTGCATCAGGGTATGGTTCTTCATCGGCTTGTCGAGGTAGATGGTCGAACATGACGGCACATCGAACCCGGTAATCCACATGGCACAGACGAAGACGATTCGTAGCGGGTCATCGGGATTCTTGAACTTCGTCTCCAAGTCCTCCTTCACCATCCGCTTGCGATGCGTGGCGATGTCCAGCCCCTTCTTCTGAAATTCCTCAATCTCGTTCTGTGACTGCGACACCACCACAGCCATATCGGTCTTCTCGAAGTAGCTCAGACGGCTTTCGAGTTCCGGCCTGTCGGCGGGGTCAGCGGCGGCGATGGCCTTTTTCATCTCGGCCAGCTTCTTCTTCCAGTGCTTCTGAACCTTGTCGTACATCCTGACGGCGGTTGCCTTGTCGATGGAGATAACCATCGCCTTCGCCAGCACGCCGCGCCCGGTGTAATGAGCCACGAGGTCTTCGGCAATCTTCTCCAGCCGGTCTTCGCGAGTGATAAGGTGGTATTCCCGTGCGAACTCCCGCTCCAGCATTGCTTGCTGGTCGTCACTCAGGTCGGCGGACTCGACAATCTCGGCGATGTCCTCGGCGAGGTCTTCGTTTACGAGTTGGAGTTCGGGGATGCGGTTCTCGTAGTAGAGCGGGACTGTGTTGCCGTCATCAATCGACTGCTTGAAGTTGTAGACCGAGATATAGTCGCCGAAGACCTCCTTCGTGCGCTCCTCGCCAGCCATCAGCGGCGTTCCAGTGAACCCAATGAACGCGGCATTGGGTAGAGCGTTCCGCATGTTCAATGCAAAGGTGTCGTACTGGCTCCGGTGGGCCTCGTCGGTGATAACTATGATGTCTGAGCGGTCAGAAAGTTTCGGGTACGATTCGCCATTGTCAGTGCGGAACTTCTGAATGAGCGTGAACACGTAGCGATGGTCTTCGGTGTCGAGCAGTCGCTTCAGGTGCTCGGCACTCTGAGCCCGGACGTGCTCCTCTTTCTCAATCACCGCGCCCGTCGATGCGAAGTTCTTGTATATCTGGCCGTCGAGGTCTTCGCGGTCAGTGACGATGAGAAACGTCCAGTTGCCGGTGAGTTTCCGCAGCACCTTCTGCGAGAAGAAGACCATGGAGAAGCTTTTGCCCGAACCCTGCGTGTGCCAGAAGACGCCAATCTTTCCTTGGTTCTGCTTTATCTCCTGCACGGCATTCAGGGCACGGTTCACGCCGAGGAATTGATGGTTCTTGGCGACCAGCTTCGCTGTCTCACCCTTGGCCTCGCTGAAGATGGTGAAGTTCTCCACGAGGTCGAGCAGCCGCGTCTTGTCGCAGACGCCACGGACGATGGTCTCCAGACTGACTACGCCCTCTTCGCCCTCGTCGTTAATCTTCTTCCATTCGGCGAAATGCTCCCACCCGGCAGTGATGCTTCCGATTTTGCTCTTTGAGCCGTTCGACAGAATGATGAAGGCGTTGTACCAGAACAGTTGCGGAACCGTGGTTTTGTAGTCGGAGAGGTTCTTTTCGTAGGCAATCTTCAGAACCTTGTGGGATGCTTTCAGTTCGATGAAGACTAGTGGAATGCCATTTATGAAGCCCAGCAGGTCGGCACGTTTCTTGCCGTAGTCGCCTGAAATCCAGAACTGCGAGGCGAGGAAGAAGTCGTTGTTCTCCGGGTTCTCCCAGTCGATGATTTTGACGACCTCGATAGCCTCCTCTTCGTCGGCGGTGCGGAAAGTGACCTTCACACCGTCTTTAAGGAGTTGGTAGACCTCTTGGTTTGCCCGGACAGGGCTGAGCACGCTACGGTCTTTTGCAACTTCTGCAACAGCGAGGTCAATGGCGGCGGCGGAGAGGCCGGTGTTCAGCTTGGCGATGGCCTCTCTCATCCGGGACTCCAGAACCACCTGAGCGGTGGTCTCGCGGCCAAGTGTGCCGCCGTCGCTGAAGGTCTCGTGGTAGCAGTCCTCGACTAGCCAGCCCAGCCGGTCGAACAACTCCATTGTGTTCAGTTCGAGCGTTCCTTCGCCGTCAGGGTCTTTGTGGGTCATACCGTTTACGCGAACGCCTCCTCTTCGAGAGTTTCAACGCTGACTTCGCCCGAGACCAACTTGGGGAGGAGAAGGTCACGGGTGCTTCGCAAGTTCTCATTCTTTCTAGCGAGAGTATCAATCTGCTTCAGTAACGGCCATACTGCTGAATTCATCCGCTTCTGTAAGCCGAACTCTGGAATAGGCACTATAACTTTGCGAAGTTCGCTCTGACGTATTCCCAGCACCGTTGTGCCGGTCGAACGGCTTCTGATTTGTCCCTGTCCGCCGTGTGAACCGAGAAACAAATACAGCAGTGATGGGAAAATGCACTGTGGATTTGCACGAATGCTGAATAATCTCTGACTGAGGCAATACTTCCTCTTTTGGGTCAATATGAAAGCCTCGCCCAGCGGAGCCTCCGATGTCATTAGGATGTCACCCTCATCCAATTCAGACTTCATCCAGCGTTTGTACAGGACATCGTCAACACGCTTCGCCTTGTCGAGGCTCTCCAGTCGTCCGTGTTTTACGTTTAGCGCACTAAGTGCAACCACACCGTCATTCGCCCAATCTGAGCCTAGCTTCTTTGGAGTCTTGCCTCGATAGTCAATTATTTCGCTGACGACATCGTTCATTGGGAGTGCTGACCAAGTGGCCGGAATCTGTCCCAACGCGGACTCGACCATCGTGGACTTTTCGTGGTCGAAGAAGCGGAAGTTGACGAACCACTCCCGGTAGAGCATCTGTGTCATCTGTTCCATAATCTTGATGCGACGGGTGTTGTTCTCAATCAGGCCGTCGTAGGCGGAGAGAATGGAAGCTATTCGAGCCTGAGCCTTAATGGAGGGATACCGCACTGAGACGCTTCGCAAAATGCCGGTGTTCAAGTTCGGCATTGTTGCCCCAACTGCTTGATTGGCAATCCAAGCAATCACCGATTTCTGACCCAAGAAGTAATACAAGTATTCGGGGTCGAGAATCTTGTTCCCGAGGCTGACTCTTAGGCATCCTGTGCCGCATAGCCACCCCTCTTCTCTTTCCGTGATTAGCGCCCTTCGCCCGATGTCGCCTCGACGGCCATAAACTATGTCTCCCGCAAGAAGAACATGTCGCTGAAGACGCCTCGCGTTTTCCTCGGAGATTTGGGCGATGTCTTCATTTGAGACCCGGCCATCCACGATGTTCTTCGGCATTACTACAGGAATTCCGGTGGTGATGTAGTCGGACTCGTGGAGTTGCGAACCAAAAGGCCCGGTCTGGACTACGCCGTCTACCTTGTCGCAGATTTCGCCGAGTGTCCGCTCTGTCCAACTCATGAGATGACGCCCTCTAGGAGTGCCGCTACGTTGTTTGCGATGCGCTCCTCTAGCTCACGCGCTTCGATGTTCAACGTCTCCAACTCTTCATTGAGTTCTTCGAGCCGCACTGCGAACTCGAAGTCGTCAGCGGCACGTTCCGCCACGCCTATGTATCGACCCGGATTCAGGCTCCAACCCTGCACTTCGATTTCAGCCAGCGTGGCGACCTTGCAGAGGCCGAGCACGTCCGCGTACTTGCCGTCCGGGAACCGCTCCTTAATCATGTCGGCACTCCCGGCCTCGGTTTCCGTATTCTCCCCGCGATAGAGGCGGACGATGTTTGAGAGGAACTCAATCTGCTGCGGCGTGAATTCGCGGTGCGCTCGGTCAATCTGCAAGAAGGTGTGCCGAGCGTCGATGAACAGCACCTTGTCTTTGAGCTTGGACTTTGCCTTGCCCCGGTCAAGGAACCAAAGCGTGCAGGGTAGGGTCACCGTGTAGAAGAAGTTCGAGCCCACGGAGACCATCACGTCCACCGCTCCCGACTTCAGCAGGTCGCGTCGGATTTCCAGTTCTGAACCGCGTGCGTCCCCGGCAGAGTTCGCCATGACGAACCCGGCACGTCCAGTCTCGTTCAGCGATGAATAGAACAACTGAATCCAGAGATAATTCGCGTTGTCGGCCTTGGGCAGGGCGAACGGATAGCGGGGGTCGTCCTTGATGCGCTCCTTATCCACCTTATCCACGTTGAACGGCGGATTCGCCATCACGAAGTCGAACCTGCCGACGCTCTTGTGCGGGTCTTCGTAGTAGGTGACCGACTGGCGGATGTCGCCCGAAAGGCCGTGGACGGCGAGGTTCATCTTGCAGAGGCGGATGGTCTCAGCCACCTTCTCCTGCCCGTAGACGGAAATCTCGTTGACGCTCTGCTTGTGGTGGTCAACGAACGCCGCCGACTGCACGAACATGCCGCCTGACCCGCAAGCCGGGTCGAGGATACGCCCGTGGTAGGGCTCGATAATCTCAACGATAAGTTTGACGATGCTGGTGGGGGTGAAGAACTCGCCGCCCTTCTGCCCCTCCGACATGGCGAAATTTCCCAAGAAATACTCGTAAATCTTGCCGAAGGCATCGCCTTCGATGGTCATGGGGATGGAGGAGAAGTTCTTCAGCAGGGTGACGAGCAGGTTCTTTTCGAGGGCGTTGTAAGTCTTGGGTAGAACGTCCTTGAGGTCTTCGTTCTCGGCCTCGATGGCCTTCATGGCCTCGTTGATGGCCTTGCCTACATCGGCACCCTCGGGGAGGTTCAGCAGGTACGAGAACCGGGCGTTATCGGGGATGTAGAGGACGCCCTGAGCCTGATAGTCGGTCTTGCCGACCTTGCGGCGACCAGAGCCCTGCTGTGCCAGCTTCTTCTCGGCCTCGGCAAATTTGTGGTCGGCGTAACGGAGGAAGATGAGCCCCAAAACGGGGATGGAGTATTCCGCTGATTTGAGTTTCGAGTTCGCCCGGAGGTCATCTGCGGCGTCCCAAAGACGCTTTTCTAGTTCGGAGTGGTTGTTTGCCATGGTTGTTTGCCTGAACAGTTGATGTTAGCAATTTGGAGCGATACAGATTCAGAATTCTTCCCGCAGCCAGTGCCGATGGTGTTGACCGTCACAGAACGGCAGGTTTCGGTAGGCATGGACGGGAATTATTTCGGGGAATTCTGGACAGGTTGAGAGGGCGGAGCAATAATCATCCTTCATCTATTGAGTAAAACTGAACGGAATGCGGCTCCTCGTCGCCATCACGGATGATGACTGGTTCAACTACCTCGCGGAATTGCGCCCGGATGAGGTGAACTTCTGGCAACCGAGCGGTTCCAACTCATTCCAAGCTCTTTCGCCCGGTGAACCGCTACTGTTCAAACTCCACAGCCCCAACAATTTCATTGTTGGAGGTGGGTTCTTCAGTCATTTTTCAATTCTTCCCGCGAGTTTTGCGTGGTCCGCATTCGGCCAAAAGAATGGTGCCAATGACGAAGCGGAAATGCGTCGGCGGATAGAAAAGTATAGGCGCGTCGAGTCGGGCTCGGCTCCCGACTACTCAGTTGGCTGCATCCTGCTTCAAAGTCCATTCTTTTTAAATCGTGAGGAGTGGTTTCCAATCCCCAATTGGCCGAAGGCTGTCCAGCGAAACAAGGGATATTCCGATGAGGAAGAAATTGGAAAGCATCTCTGGACGGAGGTGCAGTTGCGTTTGCAATCGCGGACGATACCGGCGATGGAGACTGAACTGGTCGGTGACGGTCCTCGGTTTGGACAGCCTCAGACTGTCTTACCGCGACTCGGACAAGGTGCGTTCCGCGTCATTGTGACCGATGTGTACAACCGGCAATGTGCCCTCACAAATTCTCATGTCTTGCACGTACTCGACGCCGCCCACATTCGACCCTATGCAGAGGGCGGAAGCCACAGCCCGACGAACGGGCTCCTGCTGCGGCAGGATGTGCATACGCTGTTCGACCGTGGGTACCTGACAGTCTCGCCTGATTATCACGTCGAAGTGAGCCGCCGCCTTAAGGACGAGTTTGACAACGGGAAGGAGTACTACGCCCTTCACGGCAAGACGATTCTGTTGCCGGGTAATCCTGCGTTTAGACCCTCCACTGAGCAATTGATTTGGCACAACGAGCAAAGGTATCGAACGTGAAGAGACTCGAAGTGCGTGAGGATTAACACACTGCGGTGTTGAAATCCACTTCGGTTTAAAAGAACAAAGAGAGCCAGAACAATCTGTCTCAGACGAAAGAGGATAAAGCGATGTCGTTGAAGTTCGTCAAGCCTGAAAGACTGTCACTCGCAAATCACCCCGAGTATCGCGAGAAGTGGGTACAAGACCGGATTGCTGAAGACCCTTCAATTCTTGGGTTGGGAGACCTCGTACTCAAAGAGAAAGAGCGAATACAGCCACACGGGGGACGGCTCGACTTGCTGTTTCAGGATTCAGAGTCAACTGCCAGATATGAAGTCGAAGTGATGCTGGGCAGTGCGGACGAGAGCCATATCATTCGCACCATTGAATACTGGGATGTCGAAAGAAAAAGGTACCCACAGTACGACCACTTCGCCGTCATTGTCGCGGAGGACATTACGAGTAGATTCCTGAATGTAATCAGCCTTTTCAACGGTCATATCCCTCTAATTGCGCTTCAAATGAGCGCGTTGAAACTTGGAGACCAAATCAGTCTGGTTTTTACAAAGGTAATGGATGTCCTGTCGCTTGGGCTGGATGACGAAGGCGAAGAAACTCAAGCCGTGACAGACCGCAACTTCTGGGAAACCCAACGGGGTACCAAGGAGACGGTTGCACTCGCTGATGAGATGCTCGACCTCATCAAGACCTTCGCGCCCGGCATGGAACTCAAGTACAACAAGTTTTACATCGGGCTTGCGAAGGATGGTCAATCGAACAACTTCGCTGTATTCCGCCCCAAGAAGGGCAGCTTCAGAGCAGAAATTCACATAAAGCCCTCTCCGGAGGTTGACCGGAAACTTGATGAAGCTGGCATAGACGTAATGGATTACGACAAGCGATGGGGATATTACCGGCTTCGGCTGACCAAGGCCGAAATACAGAAGCACAAAGAACTATTGCATCTCTTGCTTAAAAAGTCATATGGGATGGAAGTCGATTTGGGTCTCACGCCAAAGGTTTGAGACGCGATTCAGAGAGAATGACAGTCGGTCAGTGGTCACTTCAGGAGGACAGATGAAATTGATTGAGCTTCTGCGCTTGCGTGGAATCGACGCCAATAAATCTAAAATCAAGGTGGTTCGACACGAGGACAAGAGGGTCAACGTGCACGAGTTCTCTCGAAAGGAACTTGAAATCTACCAAAACCACCAAGGCAAACGAGTGTTTGATGGAGTTGACTACATAGCGTCGTTTATCGGCGAGGAACGCGGACTTGCAAAACTTCTTGGTGTGTACAGGGTGAACACGCCAAATGCGATTCGACCTCCACGACCTTCTACTCTCAGCCCTGCCCTTCGACGATCAATACGAACTGCGCATTTCTATTATGACCTTCGGGCAGTGTCCAATTTCAGGGACTTGGAGGACCGTCTTGTCGTCAAGTGGACTGGCGGCTACATAAATTGGGTTCAGGAACTTCTGCCGCCGAAGGACAAACCTGTTGTCCAGATTCTCCCAGAAGGAAGGGAAAAGGCGTTCAGCCAGTACGGCGACGTACTGTTGACATACGGCGAACTATGCCGCATCGTTCGATATCCGGACGCGAATGCCGACTGGCACACAGCACTGAGTTCCACCGCTGGCGTGTATCTCATCGTAGATAGGATTTCAGGAAGACTTTATATTGGTTCAGCTTCGGGGCATCAGGGCATCCTTGGTCGCTGGCGACAGTATGTCAAGAACGGTCATGGCGGGAACAAGAAGCTGAAGGTTCTGCTGGAACAACGCCCCAATCGCGAGAAGCATTTTCAATATTGCATCCTCCGAACGCTGTCACGCTCACTCACAAGGGGAGAGGTGGTTACAGTTGAGCAGGAGTTCAAAAAGAAGTTCGGGAAAATCGCTTGCGCCTTGAACTAGTTCAATGCCACACTCGGTTACCAGATTTCCAAAAAGTCAGGGATGATCTCCACGCTCTCAGAATCTGCACATCAACATGGGGAATGCACCTGAATATGGATTACAAGATCACATTGACCGGCGCAGCAGTAGTTTTGCAAGCATTGAGAATCTGCAAGGCATATGGGCTCACTGGTAAGATCAACGGTCCGAATTGCTATCGGTTTGGGCATCGAGATTCCGTTACAGGCAGGTGGTGGTGGGACACCTCTGAATTGGTGAATGAAGCACGGCGCAGGGGGACAGCATCAGAGGAAGAGATTCAATCTGTCATTAGGCAGCTTGCGATGTCTGAGCGGCCTCAGATGGTATCGAGTCCGACTACCGTGAGCGATAGTCTCGCTTCCAAACGCACACAACGCGCTTCGATGGAGATTCAGTTCCGCGAATCTCTTCTGCGACTTGAATCTTCTCTGCGAGGTACCTTAGGCATTAACGGAAGGGATACCTTCGGAGTCCTTATCGCGAAAGCAGAGAAGAAGAAGGCGTATTCAAGGCATCAGGTTGCTGAACTGAGCTTTATAAACGCCGTTCGAAACAGTCTGTTTCATCCAACAGGTGAAAACGTTGATGATCGAACCCTCAGTCGCGCCATCGCTGCGATTGAGGGATGGATTACGGCTCTGAGGTGATTTCAGCCAATGACGATTTCACGATCCCGCTTGTACATCGACATGTTTCCCGCTCTTGCAACAATTAGCCAAGAGCTATAAACATCGCTTCCCGATTGATTTGGACAGGCATAGCAATCTACTTGGAACAGTCCACGCCTGTGGTATTCTTCCTGTGACATCAAGATTGGGCTAACGCCCTGCCAACCTGCCTACCCGGGCAAGGTGGAAAATCGATGGGGCTCCTCTTGCGGGAGCAACGAAACGGGAGAGCCGAATTCTTAAGGCCCTCCTAAACTGGAGGGCCTTCGTGTTCTTGGCTCAAATTACCGCCAAGGCTTTGCCCCACACCGCAGGCGCATGGTTCAGAGAGAGTGCGAAGCCGATCCCTCTGAAGACTGCTGTCACCTTACTCGAAACGCCGGAATCGTCGTGGCTTCGTGAACATGACGATCCACAGGTTTGTCCGCCTGCTATACAGAAACTAGGCACGGGGATTTGATCCAGCTTGTGGCCCCGGGCAATCAGCCAAATACCACTAAAGAGGAGACAACATGAGCACGAATTCTGAAGAATCCAAGAAGAAGAGCAACGCGAAGTTTGTGAGGATGCAGGGTACGGGGGCGATCTCGTGGATCGGATGCCATCGCGAGAGTATTCACGAGTACGCAGCAGAACTCAGACGACGAATCGCGGCAAAAGAGCAAACCGGAACTGCGAGCGACTACCTCACCGCCCCACTGATCGACTGCGAAACGGGGAACTCTCCCGGGTATCCGCTCATCAATTGGGTAAACTTCAACCCGTTTTGCCCGACCGTGGCTTTACTCTGGTACATCCCCGTTCCGGGGACGAACGAAGGTTTGCTCAAGCTGCATGTGGACAGCCCATTTAACGCCGAGCGGCTGGCCTTTGGATTGGTCCCTGAGGACAATGAGTTGAAGCTCTTAAAAGAAGCCTGCGTCTGTCTGTTTGCTGCCAACGGTCACGAATCTCTCCGCCTAATTCGAAGCCCGCCAACGTCGGTGCTTCACGGCCAGAACTGGCCTGCGGATGCAGACCCACCCTTATTCGACCGCGAGCTATCACGACTCCTCTTCAAGAAGGTTGCCGCTTCTGTGTGGCCAGACAACATGCTGGCGACCTGCGACTTCATGCGGCGGTATAAGGACCCATGGGTGAGGTTTCTCGAAGAGTGCAATGGAGATCTTAGCCGCGCATTTGGCCGTGTGGAGGGAGGGAGAGGCGATTTCGACGCCGCGCGCTTCGAACAATGGTTTGACCTGGTATCTGATCCTGAACACGTAAAGGCAGAGCAGTCGAATTTTGGTTTGGCATGGGCGTATGCCATCGACTCCGCAAGGAACCATCGAAGGAGAGTGAATTAGCATGCAACTCAAAACTGCGTGGCATATGGTGGCGGCATGGCATTGCCGCCACAGCAGTTTTATTCCAATGCGCGGGGAAACAGATACTATTCCCGGCCCGTAAGGGCGGTTTGAGATGACTAACCCGCTGAATGGGGGATCGGTCGGTGAGCATGCCATCTGGGCAGCACTGTGCCTCCCCAACGATCTCTGCCGTAAGGCAGGGCCTCCTGCACGCCGAATGGGCGCGTGCTGTTTCCTACGCGAACAAAGAGCACACTGGCTTCGTCTTTGAGGAAGACTGGATCACTGGATGGCGCGATGGTTACGACGCAAAGTTCCTTGCCCTCCAATGAGCAAAAATCCGTCTTGACCCACCGCGCACACCGCCTCTCACCAATAGCAGCGATCAAGATCTGACGAAGCGTCAGTTCAAATCCGTCGCGATCGTGCTTCACGCTCTCGAAGGTTGCATAATCGGCTTGCAAGCCGAGGACTTCCTTTGAGTCACTGAGGCCAATAATCAGTGTGCCGCCCTTCTCGGAATTAAGGAATCCAACAACCGTTTTTACGATAACGCGTTCTAGTTCCTTGTTCCGCTTCTGTAGGACGTAGTCCCATCGTAGCGAGGACTTGAATTCCACGGTCTCGCCCTCATCCAAGAATGGGATCTGGGCACATGAGATTGTGCTCGGACGAATACGCCGCACATAGGTGGCAGAGAAGGCGACCGTAATAATCCATAGGAGGGTGGCGACAATAGTGTTGAAGATCGCCGATCCTCGAAGTACCTGTTCGTCGCTGGTGACATCCTCGAAGACAGAGATGAGACCCACCAGACTCCCGGATTTGTTCGCCACGGGATCGAGGAATACGGCATACATCTCGCCGTCAACTTGGCGAGTCGGAGCCAAAGTCGGCTTTGCCGGTATGGCCGGTGGCGAAGTTTTTAGTGGGATTCCACCTGTTGTCCTGAGCAGGTTTCCATTCCCGTCGATAATGGCAAAGTCGAACGCTTCGTCGATCTTACGCTCGGGGGTGTCCTTTGCATCTTTAACACTGGCCCCAAAGCGGGCCGCGTTCGAGGCGAACCGCTCGTTTATGTCTTCCGGGGTTACCTCCTTGCGGGCACCGAGTACGACAATCCCGTCACTAAGCTTGTGTACGTACAAGTTCCAATACTCGCCCACGTCTGACAAGAAACTAACCGGGTAGTCATACTGAAAAGCAAAGGGAAGCGAGACGTGAAGAATCATTCCTGCCAAATCCCCGTGCGTGTCGATCAGCGTGCCGTTCTGCGCTATCACAAGGTAATCATCTGGTCCTTCCGACGTGTTGCGGTAGCCTTGAAGGTTCCAGCCATCTTCAAAGGCGATTGAATCGCGCATGCCTTCAGCAGCATCGTTAAGGAAGTGCTTGTTCTGCCGATTCAGTTGCCAGCGCAGAAACCCGTACTGCCCTACGGCGGCAATCGTGAAAAGAACCGCGAAGACGAGAGCGGCAGTACCGACAAGTGAACGAAAGCTCCTAGACATCGCTTTAGCCCCCTTCATGATGGCGATCCGTGCTGGACGATCACCTGCATGTTTGATCAACCGCGCGCCGTTTGTCAGGCACTCTGTAGTGCCAGTGGCTTGGGGGTGCTCCGCGCGGATGACAGTCAACCCAAAGTCTTTCCCGCTTTTCTGGCGATGCAGGTCCCTCGGAGATCTCCGACTGTTGGATCAAACTGTGCCGGTACAAAGAATAGGCCATTAAACGGGCGCGCATTTGAGAGTACATTGACGCCCCATGTTTTGCGCAACTTTCGATACTGGACTGTCGTTCGTGCACAGGCCACTGTGGCAAACACCCGAGGCAGGAAGCCCTTGGCTGTCCACTCAAAAGCAGAAGCCGCCTGCACCGGAAGATCAGCGGAATGCAGTATGAGCGGGTTGGGGTCATCACGAACAAATCGTTATCGTTCGAGCACCAGTTCTCAGACTTTAACGTTGCGCAGTGGCCACTTCCTCGGCTATGTCAGCCTTGAGCTTTTGCCATCCGCTCTCGCTCTGTTCATATCCGGGCGGCAAGATCGGGAGCTTTCTTTTGCGGGCTGGTTTGGGCGCCCCGATGATTTGTCGCGAGTTCAAAGTGGCCATGAATCGTTTGTCCCGATTCTGGACGAGAGCAGTCGGATGCGGATGAGCAATGGGACGGAAGCGAAATCGATATTAGACGCAGACAACCGTATTCTTTTCGCGCAGGCGTAGTTCAGCCTCCAATCGCGCTATCCGCTCCTCTAGAGCCGTCCAATAGGGTTTAGGCGGTATCCCGGTGTGCGCTGACGCACTCCGGAATGGTACCGGGTGACCCTGCGCGACTAGTACGCCTTCCTTTCGAAGAGCCGCCTCGCACATGCCGTCGCACTCGCTGTTGTGCTCTCTCGGTTGCCAAAGAAAGCAGAGGTTTGGGACGGATGAGAGCATGGTAAGACACTCGTTAGCCTTGGCGCGGCAGACCCCTTTGGGCAGCGTGCGGCTCTTCATTCGGTTCACGACAATTGTCGAATCAGAGACGATCTGTGTGCTCGCTTCAGGCGCGTTCGCTTTGAGCCACTTTAGGACGAGAAGCAGACCCGCGAATTCGGAGACGTTGTTGGTCTGTTCTGCGCCAACGCCGAGATAAATGGCTTCTCGGTGAACCTCGTCGGTGCCGCGCGTGATGACGCATGCGCAAGCTGCATGGCCCCCGGGATTCGGCCAGCACGCGCCATCGAACCGAGCAATGTACTCGAAACTCCCCATGCCTCTCTCCTGCTTCTACCGTATGTTAGCGCGGTTGTTCCAAGTGTCCAGTCGGGCTAAGTGAATGACCGGTACCTTAGTAAATTTGGATGACATGAAAAGTCGATCCTTGGCCATGCTGCTATTGGAAGTGGCATTGGAATTAGGACTTTATCAAGCGAATCTCCTGCGAAGAGATTGTCACGTGTTGAATTGTGGATCTAATCAAACTTACGCATTTTTATGTTCGGCCCGCCCTCGCCGATATCGATCCGCCTACATCAATCAACTTGTAGGGAAGGTAAGTACGAGTGCTAACTCCTCCCGCACTTATCGATTCCTTCGACTCTCCGAAAGGAGAGCGGGGCGGGAACAGCGATACGCTGAGCGCAGCCTCGATAGCAATCGGGACCAATCGCCTAAAGTCTCTTCTGCGTCCGTACGAGCCTGAGACCAAGCCGAGTGCGTGATTGCAGCAGTTCCAATGGTCTCATTCTGCGTCTGTAGGAGCCTTGAGGCCCAAGGAAGATAGTAGCTGGTCACGTGGTGGTTCAGGCGTCAAACCCATGCGTGGCAAGTATCCGCCTGCACTGGAGACAGTGCCCGGGGTCGGCTCTCCTTATACGCCTTCTGGAGACGGTGACTGGCGATAGCCAAGCCTTCTTGGGTTAACTCTGCGTCGCAGGGTTAACCACACCATTGCCGAAATCTCACCGCTGACCGCCTTCTCTCTAAAAGATCATGAGGGACTGTCATAAATCCAGAAAACGAAGTCCGGGCAGGAAAGGGGGTTCGGGGGCATCGCCCCCGGGGGAAAAAAGCGCGGGCCGGGGGCGCGCAGCCCCCGCTAATCCGCCCGATGCTTTTGCTTATTTTTAAAACCTCCTTCTAGCAAAGACTTCACAAGGCTGAGGGTCGTGTACATCCAGAACATTCGTACAGCGTCCACCAAATGCACTCTGCGCCTTTCTGACGCGTTCGCGAGCCTTCGATGATGAAGAACCTGCCGAAGCAGCGCAGGGATTGTTTCTTGCGCCTTCTGGTGCGTTCAGAGAATGGCACTGGGGTAAAGGCCGACGCACAATCCGGTTCCGCTCGGCAACAGAGACTGACTAGCGCTATCAAGTAGACCGGAGCGCAGTATTCGCTAACTTCCGCCTCCTGCGCAGACTTAGCGCACAGTTGCTTTGTGTTGCAAAGTATGCAAAGATGTCGCAGAATTTGCGCTGAATTCCTGCGCTATAAGAGGTGTGGCAATGAGAGGACTGTACACGCCGGAGCAGCACATCAAGGAGCGAGAGAAACTCGCCCACGAAGTGCTGGATTTTCGCAGGCGCTATCTCTTGAGTCAGATCAGAATGGCCGAGGTAATGAAAGTGTCACGGCGTACGGTTCAAATGATCGAAGCTGGTCAGGTTTTGCCTCACATGGTCACTCGGCGAAAATTCCTTGATCTGAAGATCGAGTTCGCGAAAAAGTTCAGGGCGGCATGATGGAGAATTTACGTTTCGAACCCCTTTGTCCAGCGGTTGCGCTGTCCAAAGCAGAGATCCTAGAAGACCTTCTAGGCTGCGTCTCCGAAGTGCTGAACAGAGCCGACTGCGACTTCAATGACTCTGGCGCTTGGAGCGGATACAGCGCCCGCATCAAGGTCGAACTAACCCTTAGCGATATCGATCAGACGCGTATTGAGCGAACGTTGAAGATCGGCGAATTGAAGGAACCCGCGACCAACACCGTGATCGAGATTTCTGGTCCGAATCCAGAAACAGTGCGTGAGCGCATCGGCGAAGATGCCCCGAGCCTTGAGATCGGCCAACGAGCCCAAAGTAGGCCGCGCCGCTGGTACGCACCAAGAAATCATAGAATTCCCGACTAATCTGGAGAAAGCCATGGCGACCGTCAGTGACGTATTGAAAGCAAGCGGTTTCACGGACAACGAAATTGAACGGCTCGATTCGAGGGCGACGACCGCATTTAATCGCGTCCTTACAGAGGCACAGCAGGCGCGGGAAGCGGCAGAAACTGCGCAACGCTCGAATATTCAGTTTTATGAGGACCGGATCGTACCAGCGTTGACCGGCTGGGAATCCGAACGCAACCAGATCGTTGCCGAACGCGACGCTGCACAGCAACAGAGGCGTTATTTCCAAGCAGCGGCACAGGCGGCAGGTATCCCACTTGGAAGCCCAGAAACTGGAAATGGCTACGTTACGAACGATCCGAACCAGACGCCCGGTTCGCCGTCGTTCACGATGAGCGATATCGATAACCGCCTCGGTCAGGGACTAGGCAATGCTCTTTGGGCAATCCAGCGATACCAGCGTCTCTACGGCAATGCGCTTCCTGATGATGTTGAAACGCTTGCTGCCGAAGCGTCGAAGGCAGGCAGCAACTTCAGGGACTTTGTCAGTCGGCGATACAACTTTGATGCCAAAGAAAGAGAGCTTCAACAGCAACGGCAGCAAGAGCACGACGACGCAATCCGCAAGGAGACCGAAAGAGAGGTCACGCGGCGTCTAACCGAGCAATCCGGATCGAATCCGGACGTGAGGCGCGGTGTTTCTTCGAACTTGGCGGAGATTTCGCGCGCAGTGAAAACAAACCAGCGTCCAGACCCTCTGCTGATGGACGGAGCTGGCCGCCGTGGTGCGACACGCGCCGCAATCCGACAGGAAATCAGCGAGCACCTAGAATAGTTTGGCATCAGTTGCCCTTGTAATGCCAAGCTCTGTATACCGAATGCGCTCAAACCGCGTGGCTTGCTCCACTCCCCAAGGGCACCGGAGCTGCTTAGAAGCCCTCTAATACATGCCGCTGACGTTTCGAACGAGCCTCACAGTACGCCGGATTCATCTTGCGGGTCTTCCCGTTCGTTCCGAACGATCATTCCGCCGAGCGCCCAAGTTGCGTCATCTGGCCATTGCATTAAGGTCATAACAAACTCAACAAACACCGGATGGTTGAGATCGTATGGCGCATCACCTTGAAAGACCGTGATCGTCTTCGAAATAATGCTTCCGTTTTCTCGGCGCGACAATGAGATTACGCAATCCGCAGACGGAAACGATTCCAGAATCTTTGCAGTTGCTTCCTGACAGGTGGGCAGGTCGATGAAATCGAGATATGGCATTTAATTCCTCGCAGTCACATGTCTATTTGCTGCATGCGAATGCATGCCGTTTTCAACGTTGAGTTTGGACTGGCACGACTAAACAATGCGAGCTTGATGCCAGCAAGACGCTCGTCGGTATGCGACTCCGGCATTTCGCCGGAGTGCATCGAAGGTTCTCGTTCAACGGGCCGCGACTTGCCCCACACTGCCGCACGAACCGGAGCAATATTTGCCCGCGAATCTGCGACGCAAGCCTGAGCAAGCACTTTGGCAATGTTCAGCGCGTGCTGGCATATCGTCATTCATGCTTACTCTGATTTTTGGATAAGCACTGATCGTTTGTACATTGCCATGAGCCGCGAATGAACTTGCCGCCACCCTTCAGATTCGAAACATGAACCGAACCGCAAACTCGACATTGCATCAGGCCGGTGCTGGGATCGATCAACCTCATGGGACGCTGCATTGTTCGCGCCGAAAACGTTGGTTTGCTCATAACCGTCTCGTTCGTCATTAGAATTCTCCTTTGATGTATTTTGGCGATGGCCATCGATCATCCATCAATCGACATAGGGTCATTTGGAACCGTTGCGCGCAGCAGCTATGCGTGCATCAATCCATGCTTGGACTTCGCTCTCAACCCACGCGACACTGCGTTGAGTCAACGGTATTGGCGGCGGGAACTTGCCGTTTTTGATTAACTCGTACAACTTCGTTTTTCTATTGCCGCTGCGCCGCATGACTTCGGGCAGGCGGAGTAACGAATCGTGCATATGGAATTCCCTTCTCGGCTTGTGTGAGCCGGGTGGCAACGTCCCCCCGAACGTTGCGGTTCAGAGAATCCCTCCAAGGTTCACGAACTAACTTAGCACTCTCTAAAACTGCGTTTACGTGAAAAGCAACATCGTCACCGAAGTAAATTTGGGTGTCGCTACAAGCCCTTTAATCGTGAAAGGCTCGGATGGCTCCGAGCTTGTCTTGGCAAACAATTGTGATGTGATCTCAGGCGCGCTTCATCTCGATCACTTCAGCATCAGCCCCTGCCTTAATGCGGTCGCAGTAGTCGGCCCATCGTTGCATCATCCGCTTGCGCTCAGGTAGGAACGCCGTGCGGTTGTACGCGCGACCGTTCGCGTCTTTGACCTCGTGTGCAAGCTGGTGCTCCATCAGGTCAACGCGGAATTTCAAGACTTCATCACCGATAGTGCGGAACGACGCCCTGAATCCGTGCCCCGTTGCCGAGTCTGCGGGAATTTCTAGACGACGAAGGGCTGCGAGTACGGCGTTGTCGCTCATCGGGCGCTTGGCGCTTCTCGCGCTCGGAAACAGATACTCACCATTGCCGGTGAGCCTTTGCAAGTCACTCAAGATTGTGACTGCCTGAGTACACAACGGGACGAGATGATCCGGCGCTGTCTTGGAGGCGACAAAGCGCCACTCCGCTTTGTTCAGGTCAAAATCGGCCCACTTGGCCTTGCGCAGTTCACCGGGTCGGACCGCGAGCAGCGGAGCAAGACGCAGGGCGCATCGAACGGCGAACGTGCCCTGATAACCATCCAGTGTGCGGAGCAAATCACCAAACTGTTTTGGCTCTGTTACAGCTGGGAAGTGTTTCTCCTTCGGCATTGGTGCCAGTGCGCCCTTGAGATCAGCAGCGGGATTCCGCTTGGCCTTTCCGGCTGCAATGGCGAACTGGAAGACCTTTCCGCTGTAGATGCGTGCCCGGTGCGTGGTCATGCGAACGCCACGAGCTTCGATTTGTTGAAGGACAGTCAGCAGTTTCGGCGCTTCAATCTCTGCGATTGGACAGCGGCCGATGAACGGGAAGAGGTCGCGCTCGAAGAGACGTAGTACGCGCTTGGCGTGATCTGGATTCAAAACCTCAGACTGTTTGTCGAACCATTCGCGTGCGACCGCTTCAAACGTGTTCTTGTCGGCTTCTGCGTGCGCTACTGCGGCGGCCTTCTCTGCTTTGCGATGCTGGCTTGGATCGATGCCTTCAGCCACTAATCTGCGGGCATCGTCGCAGCGGGCTCGGGCCTTCTTCAGGTTCACATCGGGATACACGCCAAGCGAGAGGCGCTTTTCCCGGCCCTCAAACCGGTATTTCAGCCTCCACCAGTGACCGCCCGAAGGCGAGACTTCTAAATAGAGCCCGCGTTGATCGTAGAGGCGCACAGTGCGCTTCCGAGGCTTCGCATTCTTGCATTTCATGTCGGTCAGGGGCATTTGGTCACCTATCAGGACGGAATGGGGGCAACTGTTTTTAGGTCGCCTTAGTTGCCCCCAATATTGCCCCCAATTGCCCCCGGATGTCAACGAACGACAGCCAAACCCGGACGAACTATTTAAGTCCATAGTTTGTTAGGTTTATAACTAGTTCCTGAACTTGGTTGAACTTCTTTGGAAGGGTTATTGGTAGCGCTACCGGGAATCGAACCCGGGTTTTAAGATTGAGAATCTCACGTCCTAACCCCTAGACGATAGCGCCACACTTGGAGGGGGAGCCCTTCAGACCGCTTCTTTAATCTACCAAAAAATCAACTGCATGCCAAAGTTGGACCCGTCTACTGAAACGCCCCCGGAGTTGTCTTGATGAATACAATCCAGCGGCCAAGGAACGATTCCCACAGGGGCTTAGGCCCCCGGTTTTTGCTGACTTTTTCGGCACGACTAAAAGCCGTGCCCTGTTACAAGACTCGCTTTAATCGAGTTTTTCCGTAGCCTGTGAAGTCGTGCCCTTTCAAGACCTGATTTATCCCTCGCGTTCTAAATCCCCAGCTTGCGCACTTCCTCGTTGTAGTACTTGCGGTAGAGGATCTCCCACTCCTGCGAGCCTTCGAGGATGATCTTGCGCTGCGAGGCGATCTTCTGGCGCGCGGCGGCGTCGATGCGCCCCTCTTCGGTGAGCAGGTTCTCGAGCTCCTTGCGCGCCTCCTGGCGGATGGTGTTGCGATCCTCCATGAAACCGACCGCGTCGATCTCGGCCAGCGTGTCGGCCACGGTGTGGGCCAGCTTGTTGAGCTTGTCGCGACTGAGCCTCATAGCACCGCCTTGTACTTCTTCGCGAGCTCGGTCTTTACTTTCTTGAACATCTCGGCGTATTGCGCGCCCGATTTGCGCATCTCCTCCGAGTACGCGTCGAGGATGACGCGCACCTCTTCGTTGATGCGGTCCTCGAGCGAGAGCTCCTCGATGAGGCCCTCGGCCACGCGCGCCTCCGTGCCTTTCAAGTCACTGGTGGTGATCATTTTGGCGTCGATGAGGTGCTTGACCGTGCGGCGGGCGAGATACCCAATGTATTCGCGTGAAAAAATCATGGGTTAAGTAATGAGAATAACGCATGGGACCGCCGGGTGTACACCGGCCCAGGTGTCATTCAGTGATCAGGGGTCAGCTCTTCATTCTTCGGTTAGTGCCCGCCGCCACCGTCACTGTCCTCTAACCACTGTTCACTGTCCACTGCCGGCTCGATGCGGGCATGTCTTTGTGTTGATGCACTCATCGGCCAGGCGGAGGCGTTCCACCGGCCTGCCGTTCAACATGTGCTCCTGCACAATCTCCGCGGCATCCTCGGGCTTTACGTGGCCGTACCAGACCGCCTCGGGATACACCACCACCGTGGGTCCGTGCTCGCACTGGTCCAGGCAGCCGGACTTGTTAATGCGCACGGTGTTCCCCAGCCCTGCCGCTTTGGTAAGCTGCTGCAACTGCGTGTGCAGTTCGCTCTTTCCGTCGGTCGAGCATGAAGGTCGCGGCGCGCCCTCGGGGCGGATATTATGGCAGACAAAAACATGGCGCTCGAAGACAGGCAAAATCAGTCCTCCTGGCTCCAGCTTACAGGCCCAGCCCCGAAGCAAGCTTTCCACATTTGCTCCTGCTGAACGGGCTCCTATCTGAGAGAATGATTGCTTGACTATGAGCACGGACAATCTGATGCCGCTGAAAGACGATATGGTGGCCTTCATCGAAGGCCATGGTCTCGTCCGTCTTCCGGGTTACGTCACTGAAGACATTCCTTCCGTCGTGTGGGAAGGCGAAGGTAATCCTGACGCATGGAAAGACTTCGTGGAGATGGCCAAGCGCGTCGGCGCGCCGTTCGTCACGTTCAGCGAGATGCGCCTCGAACGCGAGGAACTCGATCACCTCGTTGAAGAAGCCGGGGAGATGAACTTCCCCGACGAGGAGGCCACCGAACTCGTCGAGGCACAGTGGCTGCGCAAGTACGCAGGCATGGTTGGTTACATTCAGCTCGGCTTTGTCTACCAGGGCATCGTCTTTCTGCACGAAACCACCACCGAGTGGTACGAGCGCTTCCAGTCGCTGCTGGAGGATGTCGAGAGCTTCAACGACATCATCATCGACGACCATGATCATGAACACGACGAAGAGGACGAGTAAGCACAGTGGGCGCCGCGGGCGCAGTTCAAAACGGCCCAATCAAACTCAGCGCTCCACGTCAACGCTGGGTTCTTGCTGATCCGCATCCGCACCAGGCCGAAGCCCTGGCCGGCGCGGCCCGCATTCCCCTGGTCCTTGCCGAACTGCTCGTTGCACGCGGCATCACCACTGCCGGCGAAGCCTTCGCCTTCCTCAATCCTGAAGTTGTCCACCTCCACGACCCGCTGCTGATGCTTGGCATGGCCGCGGCAGTCGAACGCGTGGAGAGCGCCATCGCCCGCCGCGAGCCCATCCTGCTCTACGGCGACTACGACGTCGACGGCACCACCGCCGTGGTGCTGCTCAAGACGGCGATCGAGATGCTCGGCGGCGTGGTTCGCTTCCATGTCCCCCACCGGCTGCGCGAGGGCTACGGCCTGCAATCGACCGTGCTCGAAGCAGCCTATGCTGACGGCGTTCGTCTCGTCATCACCGTCGACACCGGCATGCGCGCCTTCACCGAAGCTGAAACCGCGCACCGCCTCGGCCTCGACCTGATCATCACCGACCACCACCTGTCGCGCGCCGACGAGGCCGTTCCCGTCGCGCTCGCCATTCTCAATCCCAATCAGCACGGCTGCAGATATCCCGAGAAATCGCTCTGCGGCGCCGCCATCGCACTCAAGCTCGCGCAGGCATTGCTCGAGCGGCGCGACGCCGAGCACACCCGCGACAAGTTGCTGCCCAGCTTTCTCAAGATGGCCGCCATCGCCACCATTGCCGATGCGGTTCCGCTGCGCGGCGAAAACCGCGTCATTGCCGCACTTGGCATGCGCGAACTGCGCCGCCCCGTCGGCGCCGGACTGCGCGCCCTCTTCGCCGCCGCACAGCTCGATCCCGCAACAAAGCCGCTCACCGGCTTCGACGTGGCCTTCCGCCTCGCACCGCGCATCAATGCAGCGGGCCGCATGGACGTGGCCTCCGACATCATCGAGCTCTTTTGCACGCGCGATAAAGCCCGGGCCGCTGAGCTGGCCAACAAGCTCGAGCGCCTCAACCGCGAGCGCCGCGAGACCGAAGCCCGCGCTCTTGCAGCCATCGAAACGCGCCTCGCCACCGACCCCGAACTCGCCGCCTCGCGCCTGGTCGTGGTCGATGGCGACGGCTGGCATCGCGGCGTCATCGGCATCCTCGCTTCGCGCGTGGTGGAACGCACCGCCAAGCCTGCGTTGGTCATCAGCATTGAAGATGGCGTGGCAAACGGCTCCGGCCGCTCCGTCGACGGATTCCCGCTGCTCTCGGCAATCGAAACCTGCGCCGATCTTTTCACCCGCTTCGGCGGACATGCCTTCGCCGTCGGCTTCGCACTCCCCGCCGACTCTCTACCCGAGCTCAAGCGCCGCCTCGCCGAGTGCGCCGCCGAGCGTCTCGCCGCGCGAGAGCCCGAGCGCGTTCTCCACATCCATGCCGAACTACCGCTGAACCAGATCACAACGGTCCTCGCAGGCTGGCTGCGGAAACTCGAGCCGCTCGGCCACGGTAATCCCGAACCCATCTTCGTAGCGCGCAACGCCCAAATAGTCTCGGCACCGCGCATCATGAAAGAGCGCCATCTCCGTCTTGAACTGGCACAGCATGATGGATCCGCCGCCACTCGCGCGGTGGGATGGGACATGGCCGTCCGCGCCGCCGAACTCGGACTCACCCAGAACTCCCGGATCGACGTTGCCTATCGAATCCGCGAAAACCTGCACCCAGACTTCGGCGGCCTCGAAGTTGAGATCGCCGGCCTTTGCCTCGCGAGCGCATGATCCAACCCGGTAAACCTCGCATTTAAATCCAGACGCACGAAAGCCCACGGCGTACCGTGGGCCTTCATGATCAAGCGATCAGGGTTACTGGCGTTTTAGCGGTGCTCCTTCGGCGCTTTGTCCTCGTGCTGCGGCTTCGACTGCTCATGAGGCTGCGCTGCCGGCCGCGACTCACTCCGCGGCTGCTGATAGTTGCCGCGCGGCTGTTGCTGTTGCTGCTGCTGATGTTGCTGGTACTGCGGCTGATGGGTCTGCTGCTGATACTGCTGTTGATGCTGCTGTTGCTGATACTGCGGCTGATGGGTCTGGTTGTTATTCGCGCCGCTATTCTTGTTGAACGAGTTCTGTGGGCCGCCCTGGTTTCCATGGTTCGCATAGCCCATCGGCCGCGCTGCAGCAACCGTCTGTGGATGGCCGCCGTTGTTTTTGGCATAGAAGCTGCGATCGGAACGCGCAGCCTGCATGTGCTGCTCCTGAACCGAGGTCGCTCCCATGTGGTGCTCGCGCATTGCGTTCCGCTCTTCAGGCGAGGGATCGTGACGGATGCCGGCGGGGCCGCCGCTGTAGGCCACGTGACGATCGTTCACGATTGTGTTGCGCTCCACAATGGTGCGATCAACATACGTATTGTGAATGTAGACGGTGTTCACGCGAACCACTGCGGTGTTGTAGTGGAAATCATGACCGCGCCAGATGCCGCCCACGAAGCCAATGCCCATGTAGCCGAATCCGTAGTTCACGCCACCGTAGTAGCCGACGTGCGGTCCCCAGTAGCCGGGATGGAAGATGTACAAGCCACCCGACCAGCCCCAGTAAGGCGGAGTCCACAGCGCACCCTCGTAAGGCGCCGGAACCCACGCGCCGGGAACCCAGTAGTAGCCGTCATCGCCATAGGCCCAGTAGCCCGGCGTCCACATCCAACCGGGTTGCGGACACGGCGGTTGCTCATAGACAGGCAGCACCGGTGGTCCAAAGCCGACACTGATCAGGACACCCGCGAAAGAAGATGCGGGAAGCAGAGAAAGCAGAAGCGCCAAAAGCATCCAGCGCGATTTGCGGAGTAAACGCATGGGAACCCTCCTCAGTTTTCCTGGCCTGCATTGCGGTGGCTTCCCACCGCCTCATCAGGCTGGTTGATCTTTTTACGTTCAATGCGGGGCTGTTCGATGTCCCTTCGAGCAATCCGTCGAAACGGGGAAGCAACAGCTTCACGCCGCCGGCCCGCCTCAGGGCCGGACCATCGTGAATGCAGCTTGCCGCATATTCAGACTACGCATGGGTAAACCCAGGGCGCCATGGAAAGTTGCACCCCGTTTGAGCACTTTGGTTATGTCAGATGTAAGTAGGTCGAAGAGGACGAGCAACTTAGCGCCCGTCCTCCCTTATGGGATGAATCCAGTTAGTCAGTAGCGGATGCTCAGACCCGTTCCGAACACCGTATTTGCCTTCAGATCGATCGGCACCAGCACATACGGCGGATTCGGCACCCCGGTTGCGACAGCCGTATCGCCGATCACTCCGGCCACATGCCCGACGCCGATATCAAACGCGAAGTGCGGATTGTCTTTCTGCGTCACGCGCACCGCGTAGTCCATCGTGGTGGGGATATGCGCGCCGCTTCCCGGCGGGAACAGGATCGCACCCAGGTTCACCACCTGCGGAGGCTGCTGCGTGAATCCCACCGCCGGCACCGCGGCGATGTTGTGCCCCAGCGGCAGCGGAATCCCCAAACCGCCGAAGAGCCGGCCCTGAAAGCGCGTTGACTGCCCGCCAAGGCCGTAGATCGACGCATTGGTTGCCTTCCACCCGAAGTTCAGCAGGAACGGCACCGGTGGATGCAGCCACGTCTTCGTGGCCGTCACGTAAATATCGCCGTTGGTGTAGGACTTCAGCGTCCCGGTCTCATCCTGGTTCAGTGCGCCGCTTACGAACTTGTCGCTCGTGCGCACGACAAAGCCCGCGCCGAAGCCCGGCGTCCACGGTCCAAACTGCCCGTCTTTGATGCCCACGACCTTTCCGTTGAACACGTTCATCCCCGAGTAGTCCCAGAGGCTGCTGAACACCGGGCTGTTGCCCTTGGTATGAACACTGCGCGTGTAGCCGAACTCCATGCGGTTCGCAATGCCCTCCTCAATCGAAAACGTGTACACGTATCCGATCACGCTCGACGCGTTTATAAAGTGATAGCCGACCACCGGGTGCGACCAGACATGTTCCTTTTCGCTCAAAACGACGTATGCGGTGGGCGTGATGAATCCGCCGGTCTGTCCTTCCAGCGTAAGGTTCTGCGCATTCATGCTTGGGGTCGCAAACAGTGCAACCGCAATCGCAGCGGCAGCGCCGAGTTTCTTCGAAGCAGAGAAGTTGATCATCCAATACTCCAGGCAAGCGCAGTCCAGAGCGCCCGCGTTCTTCTTCAGACACGTCGAAGCCGGCTTGATGCGATCTGTGATGTCTGCGGATTTTTCTGTCAGCCGGGCGACCCGGCGACTGCTGCGGTTGTCGAACGGGCCGTTTCCGCTGCACTGGAGCTTCCGTGCAGGGCCGAAGAAAAACCACGCGGCCCATCCCGCACCGCACCGGTTTACTCCGATTTCGAATTGAATCACCCGTTTGTATCACAACCGAACCACAATCGTCACGATTACCAAGCATTCATTGGTGCCCGATCGGTGCTCGACTGATTAACACCTGGCGGCCATCCGCGAGGCTTCGTTGCCGGGTGGTAGACTCAGCCCATGCCGCGCGGATTGTTCATTACCCTCGAGGGCCTTGATGGCTCCGGCAAAACCACTCAAATCAAGCGCCTGGAAGCTTGGATGCAGAAACGCGGCCTCCATCCCGTGGTCACGCGCCAACCCGGCGGCACCGCCACCGGCGACCGCATTCGCACCCTGTTGCTCGACTCCGGATCCACCCCGCTCGCACCCATGACCGAAATGGCCCTCATGTTTGCCGCTCGCGCCCAGGCCATCGCCGAGGTCATCGAGCCGGCACTCGCCGCCGGACGCATCGTTCTCTGCGATCGCTTCACTGATTCCACCGAGGCCTACCAGGGCGGAGGCCGCCAGTTCGGCTCCGAACCAGTGCTCAACCTGCACCGCCTCATCTGCGGCAATCTGCAACCCGACCTGACACTGTTGCTTCTGCCTTCGCTCCAGGCAAGCCTTACCCGTGCGCGCCGCCGCAACGAACGCACCGCAGCCGAAACCGGCCAGGACGAAAACCGCTTCGAACAGGAGCAGGGCGAATTCTTCCGGCGCGTTTGGGAGAAGTATCGCGAGATCGCCCGCCGTGAACCGCACCGCGTTGTCCTCATCGAGGGCAATCTCAGCATTGATGAAGTCCACGAGCAGATCGTCGAAGCCATCTCCGAACGCCTGGTCGCTGTCCAGCACTGAGCACACACTCGAAAAACACAGTTGCCGGCCCGCCTCGTTCGTTCAGTCCCGTCACGTTCAGGGAAAGCCAGGAGCCAACTGCTGGAAGCTAACTTTTCACCACGCCCCCAGCAATCTCCGCACCAGCACAAGCTGACCGATGTGATACGCGTTGTGATCCGCCACCAGCAGCGCCTCGCGCAGAATCGTCTGCCCATCTCCGTGCGGAATCTTCGCGAACAGGTCGGTCTTCCCGTCCTGCACCAGTTCGCACATCTCCTTCAGGTCACGCTTGAACGCACGCACGCTTTTGTCCCACGCCTTCTCATCCGCGGGCGCCTTGGCCTTTGGCCAGTAGCCCTCCGGCCACTTCGGCGACTCGTGCTTCGCATTCCGCGAAAACTCAAGGATGTCCCACTGCGCGATCCGCAGATGCTCCAGCAACTGCCACGGCGAGTGCCCCGGGGTCCCCAACGACTGATCTTTGTCGTTGGGGTGGGAGTGCTCCGCCCCCTTCGGCACCTTGCCCCGAAGATCCGCCGGCAATCCCTTCACTGCCTGATCGAACGTGGCGTGCGCATGCCCGCCCGTCAATAGATTCACCAGGTGCTCCCGCAACGCCGCATCTTTCCTGTCCGCCATCAAACCCCTCCGCATCAACCGATTCCACACACATTACCAGCGATTCCAAAATGCGCTCCGCATTTTGCAGAAAATTTCGGCTTCGCGGCGCACAATTGAACTTCAAGTCTCCAGACTCCAATCCATCAACGAGAAAAAACTTCATAGATTCATATATTTGACTTAGCCAAACGGCCGTCATGTCTGCACCATTTACAGTGCAATGCACTGCGGAATGTGCAATCCCGGCCCAAGTCCCTAGTCCCTGAGATACACACTGTTTCTGCGCCATGAATAAGTACCGCCAACTATGGAATCCGCGTCCCGAGGCGCATCCGACCCCGAGCGCTTCCACCTCAATCCATTTACACTTATGAAGGAGACTCACGTGTTCTTCGATAAGATCCTAACCAAGATATTTGGCACCGCCAACGAGCGGATCCTTAAAAAGCTTCTCCCCATTGTCGAGAAGGTTGGCGCGCTTGAGCCGGAGACGGAAAAGCTGTCGGATGAACAGCTTCGCGCCAAAACGACCGAGTTCCGCGCCCGCATCGCCACCCGCCTTGAGGGCATTACCGACCCCGACGTCCGGAAGCAGGTCGAGCGCGAGGCGCTCGACGAGCTTCTGCCCGAAGCCTTCGCCGTCGTCCGCGAAGCGGGCTGGCGTGCTGTCAAGATGCGCCATTTCGACGTGCAGCTCATTGGCGGCATGGTCCTCCACCAGGGCAAAATCAGCGAAATGAAGACCGGCGAGGGCAAAACCCTCGTCGCCACCCTGCCCTGCTATCTCAATGCGCTCGCCGGCCACGGCGTCCACGTGGTCACCGTCAACGACTACCTGGCCAAGCGCGACGCCGAGTGGATGGGCAAGATTTACGAGTTCCTCGGACTCACTGTTGGCGTCATCGTCCACGACCTCTCCGACGACGAGCGCCGCGCCGCCTACGGCGCCGACATCACCTATGGCACCAATAACGAATTCGGCTTCGACTACCTGCGCGACAACATGAAGTTCGAGCTCAAGGATTGCGTGCAGCGCGGGCACTACTTCGCCATCGTCGACGAGGTCGATTCGATCCTGATCGACGAAGCCCGCACCCCTCTCATCATCTCCGGTCCGACGGATCAGACCACCGACAAGTACGAAAAGGTCCGGAGAATCATTCCCACACTTGAAAAAGGCGAAGAGACCGAGAGCCTCGAAGGAAAGACCTTCACCGGCGACTACGTCGTCGACGAGAAGCACCGCACCATCGGCGTTACCGACGAGGGCTGGGTGACGATCGAGAAGGCGCTCGGCATCGACAACATCGCCAGCGCCGAAAGCTGGGAACTCAAGCACTACGTCGAAACCGCTATCAAGGCCCACGCGCTCTACAAGCGCGACGTGGACTATGTGGTGAAAGAAGGCGAGATCATCATTGTCGACACCTTCACCGGCCGCCTGATGCCCGGGCGCCGCTGGAGCGATGGCCTGCACCAGTCCATCGAGGCCAAGGAAGGCGTGAAGATCCGCAAGGAAGACCAGACCCTCGCGACCATCACCTTCCAGAACTACTTCCGCCTCTACAAGAAGCTCAGCGGCATGACCGGAACGGCTGAAACCGAGGCCGCCGAATTCGAGAAGATCTACAAGCTCGAAATCGTCGTCATTCCGACCAACAAACCGCTGCTCCGCATCGAGAACCCCGACGTCGTCTACCGCACGGAGAAGGAAAAATTCAAAGCCGCCGCGGAAGACATCGCTCAGTTGAACGAAAAGCAGCAGCCCGTGCTGGTCGGCACCGTCTCGATTGAAAAATCCGAGCGCCTGTCCGCGATCCTGCAGCGGAAGGGCATCCGCCACGTCGTGCTTAACGCAAAGCAGCATGAGCGCGAAGCCGAATACGTTGCGCAGGCTGGACGCCTCGGCATGGTTACCATCGCCACCAATATGGCCGGCCGCGGCACCGACATCCTGCTCGGCGGCAACGCCGAATTCCTCGCCCGCCAGGAGATTGTGAGGCAGGGCCGCGCCCGCGCCATCAGCGTCGCCGAGGGAGCCATCGATCCCATGGCGCCCGCAGGCTTCCAGCGCTTCTACTACCAGGGCCAGGAGTTCGAAGTGGCTGAGCCCGAGTGGAACGCGACCTTCGCCGTACACAACGAAGCCGCGCAGAAGGAGCACGAAGAAGTCATCGCCAGGGGCGGCCTGTTCATCCTCGGCACTGAGCGCCATGAGTCACGCCGCATCGACAACCAGCTCCGTGGCCGCGCCGGCCGCCAGGGCGACCCCGGCGCGTCGCGCTTCTTTCTCTCGCTCGAAGACGACCTCATGCGCATCTTCGCCAAGCAGTGGGTAAGCACGCTGCTGGAGAAGCTGGGCATGGAAGAGGGCGTGCCGATCGAGTCGAAGATGATCTCGAATCGCATCGAAGCCGCGCAGAAGGCCGTCGAAGGACAGAACTTCGAATCGCGCAAACATCTGCTCGAGTACGACGACGTAATGAACAAGCAGCGCGAAGCCGTCTACGGACTGCGCCGCCAGCTTCTCGAAGGCGTCGAACAGCGCGAGCTTATCCTCGAAGACTACGTCGGCGGAATCCTCAGCGGCATCCTCGACGAATTTGCGCCGGATGAAAAGCATCCCGACCAGTGGAACATCAAGGGGATGGATGAGAAGCTGATGGGCCAGTTCGGCTTCAGCCTTTCCGCGGCAGGCATCAACTCGCGCGAGCTCTCGCGCCACGAACTCGGCGACGAGATCTTCGAGCAGCTCAAGAGGAACTACGAGCAGAAGGAACACATCCTCAGCGCGCCCCAGATGCGTTACCACGAGCGCATGGTCATGCTCAGCGTGATCGACGGCCTGTGGAAAGACCACCTGCTCTCGATGGACCACCTTAAGGAAGGCATCGGCCTGCGTGGTTATGCCCAGCAGGACCCGCTGGTGGCCTACAAGCGCGAGTCCTTCGACATGTTCGAAGCCATGATGGCGCGTTTCCAGGAAGACACCGTCAGGTTTCTCTTCCGCATGCAAATCATCGGTTCCGATGGCCGCCCGATCAATGCAGCGCCCGAGCCGCGCAGACCGGTACCGTTGGCTCCGCCAGTGGCAAGCGCCGATCAGCCGATGTTTCCGGGCGACGGCCAGCCCAGCCTGCGTGAGGCTCCGCAGCGCGAGATTCCGATTGCGACCCGCGCGCCGCAGACGACCATCGACGCACTGGAGAAGGAATTCCACCGCAAAAAGCAGCGCGAACTTGAAGCAGCCCAACGCGCCGGCGGCGGAAACGGCAGCCAGCCCACCCAGCGCCGCACCGGGGAGAAGGTGGGCCGCAACGATCCCTGCCCTTGCGGCTCAGGCAAGAAATACAAGAAATGCCACGGCGCGGAGGCATAAGAGCGGGTCTTGCAACAGGGCATGACTTCGGTGATTCCGAAAAGGCAGGTTGAGATGAGAGGGCTTTAGCCCCTGAGGGGTTCTTATCTTCTCGATCCCCCAGGGTTTAGCTCATCCGCTGACCTCACCGATTGAGCGCAAAATTCACGTCCACATTGACCTTTTCCTCGCGACTACCGGTTGCGAACTTCCACCTGCGCACCGCTTCCTCGGCGGCTATCGCCAGCATCCGATTGCCGCTCAGCGTCTTCACATCCACAACCTTGCCCTCGCCATCGACCGTTGCTTCAATCTTCACGACGCCTTCGATGTGCAACCGCTTTGCGATCTCCGGATAAACCGGCGCAACGCGCGCCTTGATCGCACGCTCGCCGGCCGCCGTCTGTGGAGCCATGAGAACCCCAAGTAGAGCCACAACGATTGCCTGAAGAACCTTCGCAGGCAACCGGGGAAGCCCTGCGCGCCGATCCGCCATCTTCTCCTCCACGCAGCCGGATGCTGCGTAAGGAAGTCATCGGCAAATCCCGGGCAAACATCCATGTTGCAATTCCGGTCAGATTCTGAGGAACACACTCGCCGCCCGCATCAGCTCTTGCCGGCCGCGACCGTCTCGAATGTCAGATCGCTGGCACTCGAGTTGTGCTCGGCCCGCCACAGGTCGAAAAGCCGCCCGTAGCTCAGTGTCAGATACTCAGAGCGAGCCACGCCCAGTCGCGACGCCGCGCGGTCTATCCACTCCGCGGAGCCCTCTAGTTCCGCATAATCCCCGATCGGGGTCTCGTCGATCACGCAGTGGCCGTCGCCATCGGTCCACTCGCTGCGCCACTTTTCATAGCGGAACGCCGCCACCAGCCCGATCGACAGAAACACCTGTGCCAGCGCGTCTCCATCCGCAATCTCGGTCTCGGTCTCGATGCGATGCTTGTGCGCATCTTCGCCGGGACCCACATCGGGCAGCCGCTTGTGGGTCACCGTCCATCGGCCCGCATAGTTCCGGATGCGCAGAATCTCCGTCCGCGCCCGCATCGTCCGGTCCGGCGTGTCATAGAGAACATTGCTCTCGAACGCGCGCGGCGTCTGCTCGTGAAACCCCTCCCGCCGCAGCCGCTCGACCAGCTCGCCCACATCCCCAACGCGAAATTTAATCTCTGTCTCGATCGCCATCGTAAGCAGCGAGTATACGCAGGTAGCGGCAATGGCTTCAAACGGCGAGAATAGAAGTGTGGAGACTCTGCGCCTGCCCGTCGATCCATCCAGCCTGCATTCTTACGAAGCGCAGGCCGCTATCGCTCGGGCGGCAGAGATTCTGCGCGGCGGAGGCTTGGTCGCGTTGCCCACCGAAACCGTCTACGGCCTGGGCGCAAACGCTCTTGACTCCGCAGCCGTGGCCCGCATCTTCGAAGCCAAGCAGCGCCCCGCGTGGGACCCGATCATCGTCCACATCGCCGGCCCGGTTCACCGCAATCCCATGCTCGAGCCGCTGGTCATCGAACTTGCTCCCGTTGCGCGCGAGCTGATGAACGCCTTCTGGCCCGGCCCGCTAACACTGCTGCTGCCCCGCTCCGAAGCCGTGCCGGACATCGTCACCGCGGGGCGTCCGCTCGTCGGAGTTCGCATGCCCGCGCATCCGGTGGCCTTTGAGATCATCCGCCAGGCCGGCGTTCCCGTCGCAGCCCCCAGTGCCAACGTATTCGGCCACATCAGCCCTACGACCGCCGCACACGTGCTCGAAGACCTCGACGGCAAGATCGAGGCTGTGGTTGATGCCGGACCGACCCGGCACGGCGTCGAGTCCACCGTACTCGACCCCGCGAAGTATCCCATGCTCATCTACCGGCCCGGCGCCATCACCGCGCAGCAGATCCGCGAGGTCGCCGGCCCGGTCGAATTTTTCGAAGAGAGAACACTGCCGCGTAAAAGCATCCGCGAAGCTCTTCCTTCCCCCGGCGTGGGCTTGCGCCACTATGCGCCGCGCGCACGGCTGGTGCTCATCGAAGGCACGCTCGCCGATCTTCCCGAACGTCTCGCGGCTGCAGCGCAAATGCACTCGAAAGCCCGCATCGGCTTGATGCTTCCCACCGAACTGGCCGGCATCGATCTCGGAGTGCCGCTCCAGAATGAAATCGAATTTGACTGGGGCCGCTGGAGCGCGCCCGAGGAGCTGGCGGAAAAGCTCTATGCAGGCCTTCGCTCCCTCGACTCCCAAGGCTGTGAGGTGATCCTGTGCCCGATGCCAGCGGTCGCAGGCATCGGCGAGGCGATCCGGGATCGCCTGCGCAAAGCTGCCTGTTCTGCCGGAGACTAAGACGGAGAATCTATTGCCCAGCTTCGCCGAGCTTGTACATGTACTTGATCGCAGATTTATAGACAAGGGTCTTGGCGCGCCCGCGGATCTTCAACGCTCCACGGTCGTACCACTCGATCTGGCCTTCCAGCCGCTCGCCGTCTTCCAGCACGATCACCATCGGAGTTTGCGACTGAATCTGTTTCTGTAAATAGAACAGCTCCGCCTGCCGGTGAGCGGAATTATCTTCGACTTCAAAGTGTGTAAGCCGGAAAGAAGGTGTCACCATCGAACTCTGATTTCTGCGATGCGTCGGGAAGTGATCCGCGCTGCGCCGCTGGTTATCTGCCCCCGGCAAAATCGACCCGCTATTCATAAGATAACCCCTCCAAAGCAACTGAACCTTTGATTGCAACAGATGCAGAACATCCGTCTCAATTCGCCCTTGGAAAACGAAGGACGCATGCCTTCCAGAGCCGCTTGGTGAGCCGGATGAGATGTCAGATCAAGTGGCGCATCTGACTGCCAGACTTTGAATTTGGTCTTTTTCCGCTTGAGAGTGTCCTGATTCTACTTCAAAAGACGCTCGGGACAAGGAGAAGTTGTATCCTGTTGACGGGACCTGTGAATCGCAGAAACTTAGCGCGGCTCGATGCCCACCGCCATGGCATCGAGTGAGAGCGAGCGCAGAAGATTGCGCCGCATTCCCTGCTCCACCTGCACCACCGCCCTTGAAGTCGATGCGATCCAGTCCACCGTGACCCCCTGCGCCATCCGCTCCAGTTCACTCGCAAGATCCAGGTTCCGGATCAGGGCCGGCGTCCCCGCAACCACCAGAAGCAGATCTTCGAGCAGGCTGCCCAGGGCCCGGAGCAGGTTGATGGTCTTCTCCTGCCCGTCGGCGCCGCCGCGATAAGTCTCCGTGGTGCGAAAGAGCTCTGAATAATCCGGCTCCCACCCCGCGGACGAAGAACTATCCGCGGGGACCCCGGGCTCCTTCAGCGCCATCCTGAGCACCAGCAGAGCGTCCTTGCGGCTGGCCAGATAGGCTTCGATATCCAGCGTGAGCGCTCGGCCCACTGCGCCCTCCGCCAGCCGCGCAGCCAAGCCTCTCTGCTGCGGCTTCAGCTCTGGCCGGCGCTCGGCCAGCAGTTGCTCGATCTCCGTCGCCGGCAGCGCACCCAGCCTGTAGAGAACGGCCCGCGAGCGGATCGTGGGCAGCAGTTCGTGCGGATTGTCCGTCAGCAGAATCAGCGACGTCCGCTCCGGCGGCTCCTCCAGCACTTTGAGCAGGCTGTTCGCAGCCTCTTTCATGAACGCCGAACTGGTGAAAATCGTAAAGGCACGATGCGCGTCTGCCGGCGGCCGGTAGAACACCGCGTGAATCACCTCCCGCACCTGCCCCAGCTTGATCAGCAGTTGCGGAGGGTCTGGTGGCACAATCAACACGTCCGGATGCGTCTGGATCATGATGCGCGTCTCGCGCTTGTCCGCATCGCGCATCTCGTCGCGTGCCGCAACGGCCTCTGCCACGCGGTCCTCAAGCCTCGCCGACTCGGCGATCCGGGCGCAATTCGCACAGTGCCCGCAGAAATCCGGCAGCCCGTCGCTCTCCGCCGGCTCCAGGCAATTCACAGCCTGGGCCAACATGAGCGCCAGCGTGTACTTGCCCGCTCCCTTCGGCCCGGCGAGGATCAGCGCCTGCGGAAAATGCCCGCTGCGCACGCACTCGCGCAGCCGTCGCACCGTCGCCGAATTGCCATGAAAGCTCTGGAATCCCACCCTTCGAGTCTAAGGCATGGCCTGGCTTCTCAGGGATGAAGACCCGCCGCGGCCAGCATATTGAGGAACTGCCGCTGGGTGCGCATATCGATGGCCTCGGCGACCAGTTTCCCGTCGCGGTCGAAGACAAAGCTCTTGGGAATTCCGCCGTCCAGATGGAATTGGTTCGCAACCTTCCAGCCTGGATCGAGCAGAACGGTCGGGTGAAAGTGCATCGGCTCGACAAATGCGGCAACCTTCATGGGTTCGGAAGGGGGAACGTCTTCGGGATCGATCGAGAGGACGACCAGACCCTGCGACTGGAGATGTGTGTAGATCGCGTCAAGGTCGGACATCTCCAGACGGCAGGGCAGGCACCAGGTAGCCCAGAAATTCACCAGTACGACCTTGCCGCGGAACTGGGAAAATGTGACCTTCTTTCCGTGCAGGTCCTTCAGCGTGAAATCAACCTTCTCAATGTCTGCGTCGTTCTTCGCTAGCGCATCGGAAGCTTTGCCAAAGAGTGGGTCGTTGAGAGTGGATGTGACATGCTCGTAGCGGACAAGCCGCGCCAGATCGAAGTATGGTGCCGCCGGCCAGTCTTTTTTCGCTGGAATCGGACTCTCGGTGAGCGCCTGAGAAAGCGCGTCGGCTACGGCCTGGATCGTGTCGGCGCCCTGGTCACCTTCAGTGGCCAGATGGGTGAGATCGTCGGCAAGACCCACCTTGGACTTGCCTGCGGGCAGCGCTTTGATATCGGTTGCCAGCTTGATTGTGACAGCGGCCCTCTGCGCCGGCGGCAAATCACGAAGAGAGTGGATCTGCTTCTGGATTGCGTCTTCCGGCGCCTTCGCAAAAACCACCGGAACGGCCAAAAGGAGTAAAGCACACAAAAAAACGCGTCGATTCGAGTTCATACGATCTCGCTTGCTGAATGAATCAAGTTCATTCCTGATCTGTTTTGAATTGCGGCGGAATTATACCTGCAAATCGATCTCTCCGGCGGTGAATCATACATCCCTTTTGCATGATCCGTACTTTGCGGACCCTGTGACTTCTAAGTTCTTTGCTGGCTGCGTCTGAGAGCTTCGATCGTTCTCCCCGTACAATGGAGTCTGGAAGTCGTTCTTGACCGATGCCCGAAACTGCGCAAAAACCCCGTCAACCTGATGCGAAAAAGCCCGATGCACCTGGTCGTGTTGAGAGCAGCGGGGATATTCCGCAAAGAGCAGATGAAGATCCTGTTGGCAAGGTCTATGACTCCCGGTTGATCAGGCGCCTGGGTCACTACCTGAAGCCTTACTGGTGGCAGGCAACCGTCTCAGCGCTTTCCATCTCGCTGAAATCAATCAGCGATGTGGCCGGCCCCTACCTCCTGATGGTCGGCATCGACCGCTACTTCCCCACCGACCGGAGCGCCTCCGGCAGCGCACTCCTGAGCCGCGAAGGCGGCCCGACTGCCTTCCTCCTGCGTCACCTGCCCTCCAACCCCGTGCAGGGCATCACACGGCTTGCCCTCATCTACCTGGTCGCCCAGGTCTCGGCATATCTCTTTGAGTTCATCCAGACCTACCTGATGCAGTGGACCGGCCAGAAGATCATGTTCGACCTGCGCCGCGACATCTTCCGCCACATGCAGCGCATGCACGTCGGATTCTTCGATACCCATGCCGTGGGCCGCCTGGTCACGCGTATCACCTCCGACGTCGACGCCATCAACGAGATGTTCACCGGCGGAATCCTGGCCATCGTCGACGATTTCTTCACGCTCACCATCATGGCTGTGGTCATGCTCAAGACCAAGTGGTGGCTCGCGCTGCTCGCATTCTCCGTCTTTCCGCTGATCATGATCGTTACACGCATGTTCCGCAACAGCGTGCGGGAGAGCTATCGCCGCGTCCGCGCCGCCATCGCCCGCATCAACAGCTTCACCCAGGAACACATCAGCGGCATGGCTGTCGTGCAGCTCTTCAACCGCGAGCAGCGGGCCTACAAGGACTTCGAGGCCGTCAACCGGCTGCATATGATCGCGTTTAAAGACACGATCTTCGCCTACGCGCTCTACTACCCGGCCGTCGAGATCCTTTCGTCCATTGCCATCGCCCTGGTCATCTGGCGCGGCGGTTTCGGCGTGCTCTCCGGCTCGGTGACAATCGGCATGCTCGCCGCGTTCAACATGTACTCGCAGCGCTTCTGGCGCCCCATCCAGGACCTGAGCGACAAGTACAACATTCTCCAGGCCGCCATGGCCGCCTGTGAGCGCATCTTCAAGCTGCTCGACACTGCGCCCGAAATCGTCAGTCCCGCAAATCCCCGCCCCGGCGATGGATCGAATCGCATCGAGTTTCACCACGTCTGGTTCACCTACCAGAAGCTCACGCCGGAACAGAATGCCTTCATCGATCGCGCCTCCGAGTCGCCGGATACCGCCAGGCAGCTCGCCGCACGCACCGACATCGAGTGGATTCTGAAAGACGTCTCCTTCACCATTGAACCAGGCCAGACTGTCGCCATCGTCGGCCATACCGGCGCAGGCAAAACCACCCTCACCAGCCTGATGATGCGTTTCTACGACGTGACCGCCGGGTCAATTCGCCTCGATGGCGTCGACCTGCGCGAACTGGACCTCGCGGCGCTGCGCAGCCACTTCGCCGTCGTTCTGCAGGACCCGTTCCTCTTCGCTGGAACAATCGCCGAAAACATCCGCTTCGGCAACGACGCAATCACCGAAGCCGCTTTGCGCCAGGCCGCGCGCGACGTTAACGTGCTCGACTTCATCGAATCACTCCCCGGCCAGTTCAACGAGCCGGTTCGCGAAAGAGGCAGCTCGCTCTCAACCGGCCAGAAGCAGCTCATCAACTTCGCACGCGCGCTTGCTTACAATCCCCGCGTTCTCATCCTCGATGAGGCCACCTCCAGCGTCGACACCGACACGGAGTTGCGCATTCGCGGCGCCCTGGAACGCATGGTCGAGGGCCGCACCAGCGTGCTGATTGCTCATCGCCTCTCCACCGTGCAGCGGGCCGACACCATCCTTGTCATGCACAAGGGTCAGCTCCGCGAAATGGGCTCGCACCAGCAACTGCTCGCGCAGCGCGGCCTCTACTGGAAGCTCTACCAGCTTCAGTACAAAGACCAGGAAGCGGATGCGTTCGCGTCCCCACGCCCACAAGCCGCTCTCTCCTGATCGGAACCTTCACTTTCAAAGTTGACCCGGGAACGCTTCACTCTGACGTTCTGACCAGCATCACTGCACGAAAAGCTAGGCGACACTCACGGATCCGTCATCAACTCTGGAGCTCCGAATGCCACTTTCATTAACTGGAGTTGCGCGGACGTCTCTCGCAAAGACCCATAAATAGAACACCGTCACAATCAGGAGCGTCAGCGGAATGGGGACGGCAACGGATGCAATGAGCAGCGGGAGCAAAGCCCCGGCTGTGGAGTGCAGTTTAGCCGCCAACACGATGTAAAACGCCCAAGGCAGTTCGGACGTGACGATCAGAGCTGATGCACTCATGAGCAGAGATAGCTTTGCCGTCCGGCCACCCTTCTGCGACAGAATGGCGCAGGCCGGAACGGTGAGCAAAACCAGCTTCGAATCGTAAAGCCTGTGGTAAATCGGAAGCATGGTAAGTGCCGCAATACTCGCCACCGCGAGCCAGTGCTCTTCTGCGGACGAACGATATCGAAGTGCGAGAAAGACAAAAGCACCGAAAAGAACCAGGCAGACAGCATAGGTGATCGGGTTGTAAAAACTGGGATTGTCCCGAATCAGGCTGACGGCCGACTGGAGATTCGTAATCATCAGTGCACCGCGACTGAACACGGTGGAGGGTCCGGGGTCACTCACCTGTCCGAGCGCCGAAAGCGTTGTCAGGTTCGCGTGCAGCTCCTGGCTCCAATGTGGTACTGCATGGTTGATCCACAGGAGAATCGGCAGGCTGAGACATGCGTAAACCAACAGGCTCTGCAGCGCGCGTCTGCGGGTTACTCCACCGAGCGCAATCAGGCAAAGCCACATGAGCCCACTGTCATGCGGCTTGATGGCGAGACTCGCGGCAAGGCACAAGACACCTGCAAGCTCAAGTCGTCTGGAAAAGAAACACCAGATGCTGATGATGCAGAGGCTCACGGCGAGGCTGCCGGCATTGGCCGCAGAGATGGTCGATCCGCAATTTGCGAGATAGAACCCCAGCAATGCCCCGGTCAAGAGCGGCGCATGTTTCTTGCCGATGTCCCAAACAAGAAACAAGGCAAGAAGAAACGAAACCGAGACCAGGGTCACCCAGACAACACAAAAAGCATTGAATGGCAGCGCTGCCATCGGGGCCGTAAGAACAAAGATCGTTGGGAGATACACATACATCGATTCGAACTCGAGCGTTCTGACATCACCCGGGGTCGTGGGCGGCGGTCCCCCCGCTTCCTGGTACATGCGAACAACATCGTTTGCGCTGTAGGGATCGCAATGCTCAATCAGGCATCGCGCACAGGCATGAGCCATCCTGATATCCATCGGCGTATTGCGCTGTGCGAGCCGCACGCCGAGTCCGACCACCAGGAAGACCAGCACACCAAGGCACAGAAGCAGGAACCCGTCTCTGAGCTCTATGGTCCGGTTCATTGCACCTTAGAGTATCAAAGCCCCGATCTGGCGGCAGCACCGCGTCACGGTTCGCGAGATCATCTCGCTTGAATGCGCTTCACTCGTGAATCAGCACCAAGCAAATGGGCCGGCCCGCGTGAGCAGGTCGGCCCCGTTCTGGGCTGGTTGTTTCGCTTACCGGGCTGCTGCAACCGAAGGCCGCGTGTCCAGCGTGCCGTTCGCGTATCCCTTGGCGATCTCGGTGATCGCAATCGGCTTGTAATCCCCGGCATGTCCGGCCTGACCAAACTGCGTCATGCGCAGCGCCACGACCTTCGCCATTGCCTCGCGGGCCGGCTTCAGATAATCGCGCGGATCGAACTTCTCCGGGGTCTCAGCGAAGACCTTGCGGATGGCGCCGGTCATGGCGAGACGATTGTCGGTGTCGACGTTGATCTTGCGCACGCCGTTGCGGATGCCGAGCTGAATCTCTTCGACCGGCACGCCCCACGTCTCCTTCAGCTTGCCGCCGTATTTGTTGATGATGTCCTGCAGGTCCTTCGGCACCGAAGAGCTGCCGTGCATCACAAGGTGGGTATACGGCAGGCGCTTGTGGATCGCAATTAGCACATCCATCTTCAGCACCGAGCCATCCGGCTTCTTGGTGAACTTGTAGGCGCCGTGGCTGGTGCCAATGGCGATGGCCAACGCGTCCACGCCGGTGCGCTCCGCAAACTCAACCGCCTGGTCGGGGTCGGTGATGTGTTCGAGGCCGGTGCCGCCTGCGCCGTGACCGTCTTCCACGCCGCCCAGCACGCCGATCTCGCCCTCAACCGTTACGCCGCGCTCATGCGCGAACTCAACTACCTTGCGAGTAACTTCGACGTTTTCTTCGAAGGTCGACGGAGTCTTGCCGTCTTCTTTCAGCGAACCGTCCATCATCACCGAGGTGTAACCCAGCTCGATGGCACTCTTGCAGGTCTCAAAGCTGTTGCCGTGATCCTGGTGCATCGCGATCGGAATGTCGGGATTCAATTCGGCGGCCGCCTGGATCAGTTTGAACAGATAGAGGTCCTCGGCAAACTTCCGCGCACCGCGGCTGGCCTGCACAATGACCGGAGACTTCGTCTCCTTGGCCGCCATCATAATGGCCTGAATCTGTTCCATGTCGTTGACGTTGAATGCGCCGACGCCGTATCCGCCCTTGGCGGCCTCGTCGAGAAGCTGCCGCATGGAGACTAGAGGCATAGGAATTCTCCTTCTTTAATGACTTTCCCGGAAACTCGGCCGCCGGTACGCTTGTGAGAATCTGCCTATCAGGCGGCTAGAACTGCAATCGTCCTTATGGTAGCAGAGACGCGCAACGGAAAAGTGTGCCGAAGCGCACAGGGTTCGCGGAATCTGCAAGCCATGAAAGCGGCGTAATTCGAACGAATCAAAGGGCCTCGATCCGTCCTGGGCGGTGGGCAGCGGTTCCCTTCTTTTCCCAAAATGATGCCAATATTTCATGTCCGTCTCAGCAGGAGAATTTAACTTACTTGATGACGATTGTTCTCGAGTTGCGTCCATTCCCAGGGCGAGATTCGTTCAACCCGGCTGAAAGGATACTGCGATGATCGTGCGCATTCTTTCCGGCTCTCTCGCCCTTCTGCTTCTTGCAGTTTTCCCGGCATCGGGCCAGACCTTTGCCATTACCGCAACCAATGTCGTCATGCCGCGCACGGGGAGCGGCACAAGCCAGTACACCGTTTCCAACGTCCCGGAAACCGGAACGCTTACGATCAGTTGCACAAACGCTGCCCCGATCGACCCCTCCACAAAGGTCCCGTTCTGTTACGCGGGACCTCCTCATGCCATCCCGGTTGTCGCAGGACAGACGGTGACAGGAACCATCTCCTTCTATCCCTATCCAGTTCCTCTGCCGGCGACTGCAACGATGGCGGCAGCCCTGATGATTGGTGTGGTGATGCGCCGGAAACGCCGGTGGCTGGTGGCCGTGATCATCTCAGCAGCACTGGCCGGGACTATGGCTTTGAGCGGCTGCGGCGGCAGTTCCAATGGAATGACGCCGGGTACCTATCAATTCACCGTCTCCGCGGTCAATGCGCCTGCAGTTGGAACCGGGCCTGATGAACTATCGACGACGGTCGTATCAGTGAAAGTGCAGTAAGCGAAGACCCTCGCCCACTGAGCGACCTGATCGTGCGCCCGCGATGCATCGATAAGTTCAACCACCCCTCCGGCCATGCTGAACCCGACGCACGGTTTGTGGTTGTGACCCTCTCCCGTCAGCTAGTACTCTTCTCCTGTTTCCGCAAATCTCAAGAGGTCGAACGAATGATCCGCTTCTCCAGCCGCATCATCTTTGCGTTTGTCACGGCCGCCGCTCTCATCTTCACGTTGCCCGCCGCACCAGCGGCTCAGGCTCCCGCGCCGCAATATCCCAACTACCCCAGCGAGACTCCCGACCATCTCCAGCCGGCCACATCTTCGTTCGATTACATTCGCCGCGAAGCGATGATCCCCATGCGCGACGGCGTCCATCTGCACACCGTGATTCTCGTGCCGAAGGGCGCGGCGCACGCTCCCATATTGCTCACGCGAACTCCATACAGCGCCGATCAGCTCACCACCCACGTTGCGAGCGCGCACCTCGGGCCAAATCTTTACGGGTATGACAATGCCACTGACGTGATTGTGGAAGGCGGCTACATTCGCGTCGTGCAGGATATCCGCGGCAAGTACGGCTCCGAGGGCGACTACGTGATGAACCGCCCCATTCACGGACCGCAGAATCCGACGCCCGTCGACGAATCCACCGACACCTGGGACACCATCGAGTGGCTCATCCACAATATCCCCGAAACGAACGAACGCGTCGGAATCCTCGGCATCTCCTACGACGGGTGGCTTCCGCTCGCTGCCCTTGTCCATCCACACCCGGCGCTCAAGGTTTCGGTGCCCATGAATCCCATGGTCGATGGCTGGATGGGAGACGACTGGTTCCACAACGGCGCCTTCCGCGAACAGAACATGGTTTACATCTACGAGCAGACCGGCACGCGCGACAACGATCCCCGGGCCAAGTGGTGGACCGCGCACTTCGACGACTACGACGAGTACATGAGCGGCGGATCAGCGGGCGAGCTCGGCCGCCGGAAGGGCCTTGAGCAGATCGGCTTCTGGCGCAAGATTCTCGCCCACCCGGCTTATGATGCGTTTTGGTCCGACCAGGCCATGGACAAGGTGCTTGCTGCGGAGTTTCGCGACAACGGCGTCCAGGTTCCAACTCTTCTCGTCCACTCGCTCTGGGACCAGGAGGATATCTACGGTGCCCCGGCTGTGTACCGGGCGATCAAGCCGCTCGACAAAACCAACGACAAAGTCTTCCTCGTACTCGGCCCCTGGCACCACGGGCAGGAGATTGATCCAGCCGACTCATTGGGCGCCATCCGCTTCGGATCCGACACCGGCACATGGTTCCGCAAGAATGTGCTCGAGCCCTTCCTCGCGCACTACCTGAAAGACGACGCCCCAGCGATGGACGTGGCACCCGTAACCGCGTATGAAACGGGCAAGAATGAATGGCAGAAACTCGTTGCCTGGCCGACGTCGCCCGCAACCAAGCCACTCTATTTTCAGCCCGGCTTCAAACTCAGCTTCTCCGCCGAGTTGCCGAACCCGGTCACACCTGGTTGCGTCAGTGACTGCGCTCTCGCCGTCTACACGGTCTTCGACGAATACATCTCCGACCCCGCGAAGCCCGTGCCCTTCCGCGCGCGTCCCAGCCAGCCCATCGGCTACGACCTGCCGCTCACCTGGCCGCAGTGGCTCGTCGACGACCAGCGCGAAGCCTCCGGCCGCACCGACGTTCTCAGCTACGCCTCCGATGTTCTGACCGAGCCCGTTCACATCATGGGCCAGCCGATCGCCAACCTCGTCGCCTCAACTTCGGGCACGGATTCCGATTGGGTGGTCAAGCTCATCGACGTCTATCCCGACGAGGTCGCAGGCGAGCCGAATCTCGGCGGCTACCAGCTTCCCATCGCCATGGACATCTTCCGCGGCCGCTATCGCGAGAGCTTCTCCGATCCCAAGCCCCTTGAGTCAGGCAAGCCGCTGACGTACCGCTTCGCGCTGCCACCGACGAACCATGTCTTCCTGCCCGGCCACCGCATCATGGTGCAGGTGCAGTCGAGCTGGTTCCCGCTCTACGACCGCAACCCGCAGACGTTTGTCGAGAACATCTTCTGGGCCAAGCCCGGCGACTATCAGAAAGCGACGCAGCGCGTCTACCACTCGCCCGATCATCGGAGCGGGATCGAGCTACCGATCGTACCGGCGAACTGAATCTGTGCCGCTGGTCACAGCGGCACGACCTCCATGTGAGCAGAATGCGATCGAGTCCCGCCCGCTCTTCTCGTCGGCTCCCACTCGATTGATTGCGTACGCCGGACAGTCAGGCGCATATTCGGCCATTTGCGCAACGGATCTTCATGAAGGTTCGCTCTCGATGGATCTTCGCTGAATCGCGAATATCGCCTTCAGCCCGCCTTCCGCCAAATCGATCAGCCCGTTCAGGTCGCTGCGCGAGAAGCTTCCCTTCTCCGCCGTAGCCTGCGTCTCCACCAGGCCGCCGTCGGCCGTCATCACCACGTTCATATCGACCTCGGCCTGCGAATCCTCCTCGTAGCAGAGATCGAGCAGCGGCACCCCCCCGACAATCCCCACCGAGGTCGCCGCCACAAGCTGCTTCATCGGCGACTGCTTCAGCGTGCCCGCCTTCACCAGCGCATCGAGCGCCAGCGCCAGTGCCACGGCCGCCCCGGTAATCGCCGCCGTCCGCGTGCCTCCATCTGCCTGGATCACGTCGCAGTCCAATATCACGGTGCGCTCGCCGAGCGCCTGCATATCCACCACCCCGCGCAGGCTCCGCCCGATCAGCCGCTGAATCTCGTGGGTGCGCCCGCCGATCTTGCCCCGCTCGCTCTCCCGCGGCGTGCGAGTCACGGTTGAACGCGGCAGCATGGCGTACTCCGCCGTCACCCACCCCCGCCCAGAATTGCGAAGCCACCCCGGTACCCCCTGTTCGATGGTGGCATTGGTCAGCACGCGGGTATTGCCCAAAGTGACCAGCACCGATCCCTCGGCGGTCTGCACAAAATCCGGCGTCAGCGATAAGGGGCGTAGTTGATTGGGCTTACGGTTACCGGGGCGAAAGAAGCTGGGATCGGCAAGGCTGCTCATAGACGGATTGTACGAGAACGGGCCAACCCGATTCCGAAACGGTACGGCGAGAGGTTTTGGAGATCGGGCCAAAACGGGAAGGCCCAAATCGGGAATTAAGCACCGCTCCGTGGGTAAGCTGCTGAATCTCCTGCAAATAAGATTCAACCTCCTGCGCAGCAGTTCCATTCCGGGACTCGATCCGCGCCTTTGCCGACCGTGCACCGCGCCCGCTGGTCACCACAAACCATTACATTTGTTCAATTTAACCAGACTGTCTGATTTTGGCACGCTGCGTGTACTGAATCGGGCAACAGATCAACCTCATGTGTCCGGCTTGAGCCACTCAAGACGAAAGAAGGAAAGGGAATTCAGATGCAGCAGCTTGAACAACTGTCCCAGCTCGGTGGGCCGGAGCAGAAACGCGTCGACAGGGTCATGGAAACCCTCACTGCCCTCGGCAAGCACGGAGAAAACGTGGCTGAGATTGCCCACGATGCACGCAACATGGTCACGGCGCTCGATCTTTACTGTGATCTGCTGAAGGAGCCGGGGGTCCTTGCGACTCCATTTGCGCACTATAGCGGCGAACTGCGGCTCGTTGCCGCCGCCAGCCGTCGCCTGGTCGAAAAGCTGGTCTCGCTTGAGCCCGTCGGGCTTGAGGAAAACGCCAACCCGGGCAAACCAGCCGGCGAAGGTATCGATGCGACGCTCCCCATTCGCAAGCCCCGGCACTGGAAGAACGTTCCCGACGAGCCGATCAGCAATCTGGCCGAAGAGCTGCTTGCCAACCGCAACCTCCTTGCATCTCTGGCCGGGCCCACCATTGCCCTGACCGTCTATGTGCAGGGGGGAGCGGCTCCGGTCCGCATGACCGGCGAAGACCTGACCCGGATCCTGGTGAACCTGGTCAGGAACGCCGCCGAAGCCATGTCGGCCGTGGGGAGGATTCAGATCTCTCTCTGGGAGAGCTGCGGCGAAAACGCGAACTGCCCGTGGGTCACGCTGAACATCGAAGATAACGGTCCCGGGCTCACCGACAGGGTTCTCGAAAAGATCTTTGAGCCCCGCCAGGCCGTTCCCCGCAAGGAAGACCCGCTCGCCCCGAACGACTGGCCTCAAGCCCATCGCGGCCTTGGGCTATCGATTACCCGGTCCATCGTTGAGGCTGCGGGAGGCACGATCCACGCAGCCAACCGCGACCCGGTCGGCGCCTGCTTCCAGATCGAACTGCCTGTAGCCACGTCCTGATCCGCATGCCGCCATTCGTTGAAACATCATAAGTGATCTGGCCCACAAAATCGGAGTAAACAAGGCGACTACCATGCTCTCAACGTTCTCTTTTTCGCGCACGATGGAATACCCCCCTCCTATTTCGCCCGAACTCCCGCCTCTGCATGTTTTAGTTGTCGATGAAGACGAAGCATCCCGTTCCGCCTGCATCGAGGTTGCGACCAGCCTGGGCTACAGGCCCGAGGGCATTGCAAAAATCAGCCGCGTGCGATCGACTCTGCTCCGCTTCCCCACCGACATCATCCTGATCGATCTGCCCCGGAACAGCGATTCGGGCCTGGAGACTGTTGCGGAGATCAATGCCCTGTATCCGCGCATCTCCATCATCGCCATGGCGCCGGTGAATTCCGCCAGCGTGGCGCTTGCTGCGGTGCACTGCGGCGCATCCGACTACCTGAACAAGCCATTCACAGTCGATGAACTGGCATCTTCGCTGGAACGCGCCGGGGGCCACACCCGGCTCGACGCGCAGACCCGCCGGCTGCGCGAGCGTCTGCGCCAGCAGGACGGCATGGGCCATATGATCGGGCGCGCGCCGCAGATGGAGAAGCTCTATCGCATCTTGCTCAAGGTCGCCCAGACCACCCACCCCGTCCTGATCCTCGGCGAAAGCGGCACCGGCAAGGAACTCGTAGCGCGGACCATCCACAACTCCGGCCCCAACGCCGAGAAACCGTTCCTCCCTGTCGATTGCGGATCGCTGGTTCCCACGCTCGTTGAAAGCGAGCTCTTCGGCTACGTGAAGGGCGCATTCACCGGCGCCAACCACTCCAAGGACGGCCTGCTCGTCGCGGCGGGCAGCGGAACGGTGTTTCTCGACGAAATCGGCGAGCTCACGCTCGATCTGCAGGCCAAACTGCTCCGCGCCCTGCAGGAGAGAGAGGTACGGCCCGTCGGCGCCACGCACCGAGTGCCCATCAGGGCGCGCATTCTCACCGCGACCAATCGTGACTTGGCCGCGATGGTCGAAAAGGGCGCCTTCCGCAAGGATCTCTTCTATCGCCTGAACATCGTCAATCTCCGCATGCCGCCGCTGCGGGACCGCAAGGACGACATCCCCATGCTGGTCGCGCACTTTCTAAACAAGATCAACCGCGGTCACCCGGCACGTTTCAGCATCCACGATGACGCCCTGCGCACGATGATGCAATACGACTGGCCGGGAAACGTCCGCGAGCTCGAGAACGCCGTGGAACACGGCGCCACCATGGCCTCGGGCGGTGAGATCCAGTTGGGGCACCTGCCCACGCAGCTGCAGAACGAGGGTCTGGCGGCACTCCGCTCCGCAGTGCATGCCGGGCGCGCGCTGCAAGCCGCGCCGGCCGAAGAGGTGGTCCCGCTCGCTCTGCAGGAGCGGCGCGCAATTCTGGATGCGATTCGCAAGACCCAGGGAGACAAGCTGACCGCGGCAAAACTGCTTGGAATCGGGAAGACGACGCTCTACCGCAAGTTGAAAGAGTACGGAATCGCCGATCCTATGGGTGACGACTAATCCCCGAACCTTCCCGGCTTGGACAAGGAACGCGAACTTCCCGGGGGTCGATCTGCCTGCCCGGGTCCCCTGAAAACCGGAATCTTCAGCATCGAGGATGAGAGATGAACCTACTGATCGTCAGTGGTATTGAAGGCATTCGCAACTGCTCCGATGTCGTCGCAAAGCAGCTTGGGATCGACGTTGAAGTGGCAGAGGGACGCCGCGCCGCACTGAACGCCCTGCGGCACAAGGAGTATATTGCCGTTGTGGTGGACGAATCCCTTGCCGCATGCGATCCGACGGCGGCGGACGCCATCTGGGAACGATCGGGCCTGGCGATCCCGCTACAGATCAACTTCGCCCTTTCCGGCGCCTCAAGAGTCGTCCGCGAGATCCGCGCCGCACTGCATCGCCGCGAGCGGGAACAGGCCATGGCGCAGAGGGCGGCGACAGCGGCCCTCGAAGTGGAAGTCCGCAACACCGTCGCCGGTCTCCTTCTCCACTCGGAGCTGGCTCTCTCGCAGGATGGCGTGCCGAACGCCGTAGCCGAGAAGCTCCGCCTCGTTGCCGATCTTGCCGGCACGCTGCGTCAGTTTCTCTCCGCACCTCCGCAACCGGCGCAAGGTCCGGGCGTCGCGGCAGCCCGGCATTTATCGCCCGGAGACGCGGCGCCTCTTTGCCGTGTCTTAAGCTGAGAACATGCCGAAAAACACAGCCGTTCTCCTGATTGACTGCCCCGATCGCACGGGGTTGGTGGCCCGCGTCGCGGGACTGCTCTACGAGTTCGGAGCCAATATCCTGCACGCCGACCAGCACCAGGACCATGACCTTGGCCTATTCTTCATGCGCGTGGAGTGGGCGCTCGCCGGCAATCAGTGCGGCCCGGGCGCGGATTCCCGATCCGCATTCGATCTCGCCGCCTTCGAGCGCAGCTTCCGATCGCTGGCAGCAGAGCTCAACATGCACTGGCAGCTCTCGACGACAAGCCGGCAGGCGCGAGTCGCGATCTTCTGTTCCCAATACCTGCACTGTGTGGCCGACCTGCTGCACCGCTGGCAGTCGCGCGAACTCGACTGCGAGATCCCCATCATAGTCTCGAACCACCGCGACGTCGAAAAGCTCGCCGCGTATCACGGCATTCCCTTCGAATACATCCCGGTCACTGCGGCAACTCGAAACGAAGCCGAGACGCACCTGCTTCGAATCCTCGAGGATCACCGCATTGAACTGGTGGTCCTGGCGCGCTACATGCAGATTCTTTCTCCCGCCTTCGTCGCCCGTTATCCCGCCGCCATCATCAACGTGCACCACTCATTCCTGCCGGCCTTCACCGGCGCCAGGCCCTACCATGCGGCGCACGGACGCGGAGTGAAGCTGATCGGCGCGACCAGCCACTACGTGACGGAGGTGCTGGATGACGGCCCGATCATCGAGCAGGATGTGGCGCGCATCTCGCATCGCGATCAGGTGGAAGACCTGGTCGCCCGAGGACGTGACCTCGAGCGGCTGGTGCTTTCCCGCGCCGTCCGCTGGCACCTCGACCGCCGCATCCTCTGCTACGGCAACAAGACCGTGGTCTTCGACTGATCGAACCCGCCGGTTCCGTCGGGAACCGCGGTTGAGCCTATGATGCGCAGCCGACGACGAAGCGAATGCTATGGTCTTAGAAGCCAATCGAACAAAGTCGCTCTTTCGCCGGGTCTAGAGGTCTGCATGGCCGTAGGAGGTCCTTACTGCATGGTTTTATTCCTCTTCAGCATCTCCATTTTCTTGAGCGCGGCTCTGCTCTTTCTCGTGGAGCCGATGGTCGCGAAGATGATGCTGCCGTGGGTTCCCGTGCGAGCGCGAGCAGATGCGAACGTCTGGACCGACGACCATTCGAACCTGCTGAGCGTAATCCGATGGAAATGATCCATGGCCGCCGCAACCGTAGAGAGTGAGTCCTTCGCCTACTCCACCAATGCGTCGGCGATACCGAGATGCCGGTCAAGGGCGTCGATGCCGAAGTCGAGCTCTTCCTTCGTGACGATGAGCGGTGGAGCGATGACAAAATGGCTTATCCACGCCTGCTGCGCCACACCATCGACCATCATCTTCGCCGCGATCTGATCCACGACGAGCGGCTTGCCTTCAACCTTGTCGCGCATGGTGTTGAAAGGCTGCCTGGTCGTACGGTTCTTCACCAGATCGACAGCAAAGAAGAGACCGAGTCCCCGCACATCGCCCACCGAAGGATGCTTTTCTTTCAGGGCTTCGAGCTTCTGGCGCGCGTAGGGCTCGAGTTCGGCGGCGCGCTCGACGAGCCTGAGCCGCTGCATCTCTTCGATGGTGGTCACGGCAGGGCCCAGCGTGATGGGATGCGCCTCGTACGTATGCCCGTGCGAGAAGTAATGATCCTCGAAGTAGTCAGCGATCTTTTTGGTCGTCGCGCACAGGCCGAGCGGCACGTACGCCGAAGTGATTCCCTTGGCGGTAACGAGAATGTCCGGCTTCACGCCCCAGTGGTCGACGGCAAACCACTTGCCGGTGCGGCCCCATCCGGCCATCACCTCGTCGTCGATCATCAGCACTCCGTGGCGATCGCAGATTTCGCGCAGGCGCGGGAAGTACTCGGGCGGCGGAACGAGGACGCCGTTGGTTCCGACGACCGGCTCGATGATGATCGCAGCAACGTCGCTCTCGTTTTCAATCATGTGCTCGATGTAATCGACGCAGGCCACGTTGCAGCCCGGATAGGTGTGCTTGATGGGGCACTTGTAGCAGTTGGTCTCCGGCGCGAATGCGACGCCGCCACCCTTGCCCGCCGGCTCCATCGCCCAGCGCCGCGGATCGCCGGTCGCCGCAATCGAGCCCATCGTCGAGCCGTGATACGACCGATAGCGCGAGATGATCTTGTTCTTGCCCGTGTACATGCGGGCAATTTTGAATGCGGCCTCGTTGGCCTCGGTGCCGCTCGTGGCAAAGAAGAATTTGTGGAGCCCTGCCGGCAACACTTCAAGCAGCTTGGCACTCAGCTTTGCGCGCGCGGCAGTGGCGTATCCCGGCGCGACATAGGTAAGCTCCTGCGCCTGCCGGCCGATGGATTCGACGACGGCAGGATTCTTGTGGCCGAGGTTCACGCACATCAACTGCGAACTGAAATCGAGGTAGCGTTTGCCCGCTCCGTCAGTTATCCAGCAGCCCTCCGCGTCGGTGATGGTGAGCGGCTTCCATGACTTCTGGAAGCGCCAGGTGCCGTAGTTTGTTTCGCGGGTAATGCTGGTGATCTGTTCGGCAGTCAACTCCGGACTGGCAAGAATGTCGCTCATGATTGACCTCGGTGGAGAATTTGTTTCAACCATGCTACGGCACGGAAGAGGCGATTCCAACATCGATTCAACGCAGGCGGGCGCAAATGCAGTTCACTTCGAACTCGCTGATTAGAGCTTAAACTTGGTAGAGGAGGATGCAATGAGCGACGGCCGCGAAGAGCGCGAGGAAGAGGAGAGGCGCCGCGAGCTGGAGAGACGCAAGGATCTCGAGGATCGGATTGACCGGGATCTCAGGGATCAATGGGAGCCGGAACGGGACGACTCCTGAGGGGGTGGAAGATGAGACTCACTCCACACCGGCACTTGGGTTAAATGCGAGAGCGCCGGATTCAGCTCGGGACTGCGGCGGGCTGGAAGTTGATACCGGGCGGGGGTTACGACTCTCCAGGCTTGCAGGTGGACTGTCCCGTGAGTTCGGGACTCTCTTCAGGAAGGAAGGCCATTGCGGCGAAGAAGCTCCTGGAAGCGCGGAGCACTGCGCAAGGAATCGAATTGGGGATCCACCAGAAGAAAGGACAAGAAGGATCGCGCCTTGACTCCCTTTTCGAGCACATCTATAGCTCGATCGCGATCGCCGAGCGCCGCATAGAGGGAAGCCAAGGCGTGATTGCTCGGCGTCGTGCCGGTCTTCTGTATCTGACCGAGCAACTCGAGCGCCTCCTGTCGCTTTCCCATCCGGGCGTAGATACGAGCCAGACGCGGAAGATCCTGGCGCGCGTCGCCCGACGCCTCTTCGTATTTACGGATGGAGACCAGAGCTTCGTCGTATTTCTGCGCCAGTTCGTAAGCATCTACGATTCGAGACAGGGCTGGTAGAAAAACGGGATCCAGTTCAAGGGCTCGCTGGAAGTCTGCAATGGCTTTGTCGTACTGCCGCGCCCGGTAAAGTATTCTGCCTTCATCGCTGATACAACCCGGGGAGAGTGGATCCAGTTCAACAGCGCGATGCGCAGCAGCGAGCGCCTCCTGGTTCCGACTCATAGATTGAAGGAAGTAAGCGTAGAGCGCATAGGTGCCGGCAAGATTCGGATTCAGTTCGATGGCTCGTTTGTATTCCGCCTCCGTACCCTGCCAATCCCAATCGTACTGATAGTGGATTCGAGCCAGCAGAGCATGTCCTTCTGCAAGGTTGGGGTCCAGTTCCAGAGCCTTGAGCGTTGTTGCCCGTATCTCATCGGCTAACTTGCCAATCCCTGCACCACCCCAGATTTCGCGTTCGAAATAAGCATTGGCGAGTCCTGCGTAGGCTTGGGCGTAACTCGGATCGATGCGGATGGCCTGCTGGAAATGCTCGATCGCCTTCTCAATGGAGGCTTCGGTTCTCTTGTTCGCAAGATAACCTCCAAGGAGGTACGCGTTATAGGCCTCGGGATTAATGGTGCGCGTATTCGAAAGGTATTGTTTTTCCTGAGGCGTTATGCGCACTTCGATTTCGGTGGCAATGGCCTGGGCGAGTTCACTCTGCATGACCAAAACATCTTGAGAGTCCCGCTCGTATGATCTGGCCCAGATCGGAGCGTCCGTTTGCGCCGGAATCAGCTTCGCAGTTACCTGTACGCGATTGCCGGAGCGTTGGACGGTGCCTTCGATGATCGCGTCGACTTTTAGTTCGCGCGCAATCTGGGGCAAGGTCTCCCCCGTGCCCTTGTAGTGCATCGCAGATGTCCTAGAGATCACCCGAAGCGACCCGAGTTGCGCGAGATTCGTGATTAGAGTGTCGGTCATTCCATCGGCAAAGTATTCCTGTTCGGGATCGTTTGAAAGATTTACGAGCGGAATGACGGCCAGAGACTCAATGTGCGGCGCCCTTGCGTGGCTGCGCGAGCGCCAACGCCAATAGCCAAGACCGGCACCAACCATGACCGCCAACAACGCGACAATCGTCAACGCCGGCAGGAAGCGCTGTGCAACGCTCCGCTTTGGTTGGATCGCACCTGAATCGGCCACCGATTTCGAAGGTGGCTCGTCATCTAGGGAAGCCCCATTCTCCGCTGACTCAACTCGCGCGATAAAGCGATAGCCCCGCTTTGGGATTGTCTCAATATAAAGGGGGGCTTCAGCGGAGTCTCCCAGGGCTGCGCGAAGCTTCTTGATTGCAGTGTTGAGGCTGTGCTCGAAGTCCACGAACGTATCTGCAGGCCACAGCACCCGGCACAGCTCGTCGCGAGTCACGACCTCGCCGGCGTGCTCGAGGAGATGGACGAGAATCTGGAACGACTGCTGCCGTATCTTGACACGGGCTCCGCCGCGACGCAGCTCAAGGCTGCGCGCATCGACTTCGAATGCGCCGAACCGCCAGACATGCGTGTTGATCGCTTCCGTACCCAGATCCGAACTCCCAGAACAGGGTCTTTGCCGGAGTCTAACACGGCGCTGCAAACACAACGGCGGATGATCTGCTCTCAACTATCTATTCAAGCCCCTCATTTTCATGAGCTTCAGAGGTCACCTCCGGTTCACCTCGGAATCACCTTCAGTGCATTGAGCGAATCGACTCGGGCAGCGCACCTTGGGAGCCATCAAAAGCGCTTCCGCGATTAGGGTATCCGCAATTCACCCCGGAGATCACAATGCACACTCATTTCACACCGTCCAAGAAACCGTTCCGTTGGCTGTTCTTTGTCGCGTTTGTCTTGTCTTCAATACCTGCGCTCACTGGGCAGGCTTCTCCACAAAAACTAATCCTCTTCGACGCGCCGGGGGGAGGTTTGGGCGGGAGCCAGGGAACCGCATCCGTCGCCATCAACCTGCAGGGGACAATAGTGGGAACTGTCACCGATTCGGGTTGGGGGACGCACGGCTTCGTGCGAACTCCCCGAGGTCAAATTACGAATTTTGACGCTCCCGGCGCGGATCCTCTCAACGGTTGCACGTGCCCCTCTGCGATGAATGATCTCGGGGTGGTTACGGGATCAGCCGTTGGCACCGACACGGTGTCCCATGGTTTCCTGCGTTATCCCAACGGCGCGTTCGCGACGTTCGATGATCCCAATGAGGGCACTGGCGCATGGCAGGGCATAACTCCTCTGGGCATCAACAATTTCGGCGTGGTCACCGGATACTACACCGATGCGAACAACGTGAACCATGGCTTCCTGCGCTTTCCCAACGGCACGTTCACGACAATCGATGCCCTGGGGGCGGGCAACGGTGCGTACCAGGGTACGACTCCCTACAACATCAATAATCTGGGGGCAGTCGCCGGGATCTACGTCGACCCCAATGGCATAGGCCACGGCTTTCTGCGCTCCCTTGATAGCAAAATCACTGCCATCGACCCGCCGGGATCTTTAGGAGGCCTGTACGGCACCGGCGCCGCGTTAGTCAACGATGCAGGGGAAATCGCCGGATACTACTTCGATGCGAGCACCGATGAATCCATCGGCTACCTGCGCTCGCCCCACGGCAGCTTTACTACGTTTGAAGCTCCCCAGGCTGGCACCGATTGGGGTTCCCAAGAAGGCACTGGGGTGGAAAGTGTGAACGTGGCAGGGGCGGTCACGGGCTACGTGGTCGACTCGCTTCAGGAGCGCCACTCCTTTGTGCGCACCGCGAGCGGCAAAATCACCACGTTTGACATACCAGGCCAACTGCATGCCCCGTACTCATGGATTGGGGCAACAGGCGATGGCATCAACGCCAAGGGGCAAATCGCCGGACGATGGCGTGATGCAAATGCTGCTCTGCATGGTTACCTGTTGTTGCCCGAGGAGTAGCACCTCTGCGCGAACACCAGAAGGTCAACCCAACCTGGATCTCGCCAAAAGAAAACCCCCGGCTGTTTGTTTGGCCGGGGGTTGTTGTATTCGTTCTCTGGCGTTTACGCGCTGTAGAGCAGGATGCCTGCGGGCTTCTCTTCGCTGCCGCCTTCTTCCGAACTGACGGGGCGATAGAAGAGCTGGTTGGCGTCGAGGTAGACCTCGAGGAAGGCCGGCCGCACCGGAATTTGTCCTGCGATCAGCGCCTCCGACAAAGGATCCTCAACGTAGCGCTGCAGGGCGCGGCGCAACGGACGCGCACCGTAGCTGCGGTCCACAAGTGTTTTATCGAGGATCCACTTCTTGGCCTCCTCGGTGACCGAGATCGTGATGGCCTTCTGCGCCAGGTTCGCGTTGAGCTGCTGCACGAGCAGTTCGACGATCTGGATCAGGTCGGCATCGGACAGCGACTGGAATAGGATGATCTCGTCCAATCTGTTCAAAAACTCGGGATTGAAGGTCTTCTTGACCTCGTTCTTCACCAGTTCTTCGACCTTCTCGTTGACCAGGTCTTCGCGATCGCTCTGGAAGCCGAGCCCCTGCTTCTTCTGCAGGTGGCGCGCGCCGATGTTCGACGTCATGATGATGATGGTGTTCTTGAAGTCGACCGTGTTGCCGAGTCCATCGGTCAACTGGCCGTCTTCAAACACCTGCAGCAGGATGTTGAACACATCGGGGTGCGCCTTTTCGATTTCGTCGAGCAGGACCACCGAGTACGGCGAGCGCTTGACTCGTTCGGTCAACTGGCCGCCCTCCTCGTAGCCCACGTATCCCGGAGGCGAACCGATCAGCTTCGAAACCGAGTGCTTTTCCATGAACTCCGACATGTCGAAGCGGATAAGTGCCTTGTCGGACCCGAACAGGAATTGTGCAAGGGTCCGCGCCATTTCGGTTTTGCCGACGCCCGTCGGTCCAAGGAACAGGAAGCTGCCGATGGGCCGGTGCGGCGACTTGAGACCCGCGCGTGAACGCCGGATGGCACGCGCCAGCGCGGAAATCGCCTTCTCTTGCGAGATGATGCGGCGATGGAGCTCTTCTTCCACGCGCAGCAGTTTCTGCGTTTCTTCTTCCTTGATGCTGGTGACCGGAACTCCAGTCCAGCGGCTCACGACGTCCTCGATGTCTTCGCGGCCCACGATGCCTGCAGCGGAGTCGTCGAGGTGGTACTTGTCGCGAAGGGCGCGCAGGTTTTCGCGCTCCTTGCGCTCCTCGTCGGAGTAGAACCGGGCCTTCTCGAACTCGTGGTTCGCGATGGCCGAATCCATCCGGTGAACGATGAACTTGATCCGCTTCTGAACCTCGGTGATCTCCTCGGGCAGCGAGGTCTGGCGCAGCTTGACACGTGCGCCCGCCTCATCGATGAGATCGATGGCCTTATCGGGCAGGAAGCGATCAGGGATGTAGCGGTTCGAGTGCGACACCGCGAACTCGATGGCGGCGTCGGTGTAGCTGACCGCGTGGAACTTCTCGTACCGGTCCTTGATGCCGTTGATAATCTTCACGGCGTCGGCTTCGTTCGGCGGCGGCACTTTGACCGCCTGGAAACGGCGCTCGAGTGACCGATCCTTCTCGATCGATTTGCGATACTCGGCCGGCGTGGTTGCGCCGATGCACTGGATTTCGCCGCGCGAGAGGGCCGGCTTGAGGATGTTGGCCGCATCGAGAGAGCCCTCGGCCGAACCGGCACCGACCAGCGTGTGCAACTCGTCGATGAAGATGATGGAGTTCTGGTTCTCCATCAGCTCCTTCATGATGGTCTTCAGGCGCTCTTCAAACTGGCCGCGGTACTTGGTGCCGGCCACGATGAGCGAGAGGTCCAGCGCAAGTACGCGCTTGTCTGCGAGGAAGCTTGGAACCTCGCCGTCGGCGATGCGCTGCGCGAGTCCTTCAACGATGGCTGTTTTGCCAACGCCGGGCTCGCCGATCAGCACCGGGTTGTTCTTGGTGCGGCGGCACAGGATCTGCACTACGCGCTCCAGCTCGCCGTCACGACCCACCAAGGGATCGAGCTGCCCATCCATGGCGGCCTGGGTCAGGTCGCGGCTGAACTCGGCAAGCAGGCTCGACTCCCGCTGACGCTGCTGTTGCGGCGCCTTCTCCTGGGTTACGCGCGCCAGCTCGTCGCGAATCTGCGCCAGCTTCAGGCCGCGCTCCTGCAGGATCTCCGACGCAAAGCACTTCTCCTCGCGCAGCAGGCCCAGCAATAAATGCTCTGTTCCTATATGTTTATGGCCGAGGCGCTCGGCCTCCTCCGCAGCATACGCCAAAACCCGCTTGCACTCGTTCGAGAGCGGCAGATCGACAGAGGTCGATACCTTCTCGCGAATGGTGGTGTGCGCTTCTATCTGCTTGCGAATCGACTCCACCGAGGCATGTGAACGCAGGAAGCGATTGGTTAACGCCTTGTCCTCGCGCAACAGGCCTAGCAACAGATGCTCGGTCTCGATATAGGGCGAGCCAAACTGGCTAGCCTCATATCGCGCGAAGAAGATCACGCGTCGTGCCTTCTCCGTATAGCGTTCAAACATACTCTTCTCCTCTTGCTGTGGGCTTTCGGTGGAAGTAACCGTCCGATTTGCTTGCACCCCAGCAACGAAGACCTGTTGCTGGGGCCCCGCTATCGGCTTCAGTTCGACCTGCGCGCACCCTTTTTTGCACTAACGCCGCCGGAGGCCCCGGAAAATCTCTCTACCGCCCCGAACAGCTACTTGGATGGACCGGATAATTCGAACCTTCTTCCAGTTGCCCCGGAGTTCTTCCTCCGAAAGCACCCCACCCACCGCTCGCGGGCCCGGACCAGCGATTCCAGACCCGCTTATACAATCAGACTCAAAACCAACCCGGAAAGGTGCTTTTCCTTACGCTTTCCCGGGGTGAGGTCCCGCTTTGGAAGTAGTGTCCATTGCGTGAAGGCGCCCGCCCTCCAGGCGCAGAGTCCGCGTACACCGCGCGGCCAGATCCAGGTTGTGGGTCACCACGATCGAGGTGAGCCCATGGGTTACGTGCAACCGCTCCAAAAGATCAAAAACTCGCCCGGCGGTCGATTCATCCAGGTCGCCGGTTGGTTCGTCGGCCAGCAGGAGCCGCGGGCTCCCGATCAAAGCCCGTGCCAGCGCGACGCGCTGCTGCTCTCCGCCAGAGAGCTCTCCGGGCCGGTGTTCGCTGCGGTCTTCCAGGTCGACCTCCTTAAGCCAATTAGATGCCACATCCAGCGCCTGTCTACGCCCAGTTCCGCGCGCCATCAGGGGCATCGCCACGTTCTCAATCGCCGTAAACTCCGGTAACAGGTAATGAAACTGCCATACGTAGCCAATCTCGCGGTTGCGAAAGGCTGCGGCCTCCCGGGCGTTGAGAGTTGCCACGTTGGTTGAAGCGCAGTGTACAGTGCCCGCAGTCGGCGCATCAAGGGCACCCAGAATGTGCAAAAGTGTACTCTTTCCTGCTCCCGATTGGCCGACGATGGCGACAAATTCTCCGGGGTTGATCGTTAACTCAAGCCCTTGGAATAACGTGAGTGCTCCCCGAGCCGTGCGGTAGGTCTTCTCCAGGTTTTGCACCTGGATGATCGGCGAGCTCTCCTGCGCCCGCAGGTTCGACTCCCGCATAAAGCGGGAAGCCGGGCTGGCAGCCGCTGGAGTGGTTTGAATCATTAGCTGTTTCTATTTTATCGCGAAGACGAAGGCAGAAAGTACGGCAAAGTGCCTCGCATTGGCTTGGAGTAACCCCTTTTGAAATCGCGCAATACACGTTTTCGGTCCTGCTTCAAAGCGCGACGTCTTAACCAGGCAGAGCGCGTAGCAGATCGGGACCGAGCAGAGGCACAGCTCTGTTTTTCCCTCCGAAGGCGTGCACCTTATAAGTGAAGGCCATCGAGAACAGAGAGTGGGCAACCGCCAAGTGCCTTAGATCACATCATTAAGGTCCCGGCGGATGTTAGAAAAGGTGTATACCAAAAATGCGCTTTCTATCTGTCTCGCTCCTTATAACGCTCCTCGTGTCTTCAGCTGGTTTTTCGAAAGTATCAGCGCAACAGTCGTTCGCCAATCGGCTTGCCGGACACAACAGCTCCATGGCATCACTGCAACCCGCATTCATCGTGCCGCTGGTGGGCCCCGATCCACGGTTGATTCAGTTCGCGCGGTTTTCTGTTTCCCACGAGTACACCTCAGCCGGAACCGAGTCGGTAAGTTACGGGAATGGAAAAGGAATAGGGATCATCGCGGGCAACCGCTTCGAGTTTGACTACGTGCCTCCGGCATACGTACAGCACAACAGTTCAGCCTGCGACGGCGCCACCGACACGTCCATCTCGATGAAAACCCGCATCGCTTCCGGTAACGCGGAGAGCGGAAACTACGACGTCGCTGTGATCCTGAACCATTCCTTCGCGACAGGCAGCCACAAAAATGGCGCAGCAACCGACTCCTTTGGACCTTCGGTGGCCGCGGGATACGCGTTCCATCATTTTGACGTGATTTCATCTCTGGGCGGAACCTTGCCGACCGGCAAAATCGCTGAGCAAGGCAGGTCCATTGCATGGAATATCATTTCGCAGATGCACGCCAAGCCGCATGTCTGGTTCGAAGTCGAAAACAATGCGACCTATTACATTGGGGGCAGCCACGACGGCAAGATGCAGAACTTCGTCACTCCGGCGGCTTTCTATGTAATTCACGGGAAGAACTGGAAGCCGACGCATCCCTATTTCATCGCCGACACAGGGATGCAGATCGCGACGTCAGGTTTTCACACCTACAATCACAATCTGATCTCAGAAGTGCGGATACTGTTCTAGAGCGGTTCCGCAGTTGGTGTAGCCGTTTTTGGTCTCAGTTCAAGGTGGCTTTTTCTTGCCGGAAAAACCACGTGGCGGAAATGGCTTCTGGTCAGAATGACTGCGGAACCGCTCTAGTTTGTATCGACGGGATTGACGGCTGCCTCAAGGTTCGCAGCCGTGGCTTGGGCCGGGGCTGCATAGCGCATCAGAACTAAATAGATAGCTCCCGCGCCGAAGAACCCCACGAACCATGCGTAGTCATAGAGAAAGTGGAGCGGCTTGATGGCGAGGCCGACGAGGGCGATCGCAACGCCGAGCACCAGCGCCACAATCGCACGCGGGTTGATTCCCTTCGAGTAGTGGTAGGCGCCTTCCGCGTGGTACAGCGAGTTCACGTCGAGCTCAGTCCTGCGGATCAGGAAATAGTCCGCAACCATGATGCCGGCGACGGGCCCTAGCAGACCGGAGTAGCCGACGAGCCAGCCGAAGATGTAGGCGTCGGGCGTGGCCAGCAGCTTCCACGGGCACATGGCGAGGCCGAGGAATCCGGTGATGAGGCCGCCCGTGCGAAAGCTGATGAGGCGCGGGTAGAGGTTGGAGAAGTCGTTTGACGGCGAAACGACGTTGGCGCCGATGTTCACGTTGAGCGTGGCGATGAGGATCGCGATCAGCGCGATGAACGCGACCACCGGCTGATGGAAGGCGCCGATCAGCTCGATCGGATTCCAGATGGGGCGGCCGAACAGCACCGCCGATGCCGACGTAACGGAGATGCCGACAAAGGTGTAGAGTGTCATCGCCACCGGCAATCCGAATGCCTGGCCAACAGCCTGCGCGTGCTGCGACTTGGAGTAGCGCGTGAAATCAGGAATATTGAGCGCGAGCGTCGCCCAGTAGCCGACCATGGCCGTCAGCGACGGGAAAAAGACGGCAAGAAAATCACCGGTCGAATGGAACTGGCTGGGCGTAGAGAGCATAGAGCCAAAGCTTCCGGCTTTCATCCGCACCCAGATCAACAGAGCCGCAGCCATGATGAACATGAAGGGCGCGCCGAAGGCCTGCAGGTGGCGGATGGACTCGACTCCACGCCAGACGATGACCATGTTCAGCAGCCAGAAGACGAGGAAGCACGCCCATTTGATCCCGGCGGAGGTCGCAGTCGCGGGCCAGATCACAGCGAGCATCGAGCGAATGGCTGTGCCCCCGATCCACGACTGGATACCGAACCAGCCGCATGCAACGACGGCACGCAGAATTGCAGGCAGGTTTGCGCCGCGTACGCCGAACGGCGCGCGAATAAACACCGGAAACGGAATCCCGTATCGCGTCCCCGCATGTGCGTTGAGCAGCATGGGAATTAGCACGATCAAATTGCCAAGCAGCACCGTGCCCACCGCCTGCTTCCAGTCCATGCCCTTGGCGATCAGCGAGGAGGCGAGTTGGTACGTCGTGATCTCCATCGACATGGAGAACCAGAGCGCGATGTAGCTGTAGGTGGTCCACGTGCGCTGCGCCGGCGTTGTTGGCGCCAGGTCGCGGTTGGATAATGTTGGATCGACAGTGCTCAAACGGCCTCCGGGGAAGACATTCGGTCAATCGGAATCGCGAAAAGCAGGTCCTTCGCTCCGCTCCGGATGACAGCGTGCTCATAAATCTAAAGCCCCGCTCACAAAGATCGAATGATTATTTCCACGCGCCACCGCGGGCTTCGCGTCTCAGATACTGCCCGCGCCCCGGTTGCCCGATAAACTTGCCGCCCGACACGATCAGTTCCCCGCGCGAGTAGACGTCGCGGGCGTTGCCTCGCACCTTGAATCCTTCAAACATCGAGTAGTCGACGCGCATATGATGCGTCGCAGCGGAAATGGTGTGGTCGGCCGCCGGATCCCAGAGAACGAGATCGGCATCGCTGCCCGGAGCCAGCGCGCCTTTCTTCGGGTACATCCCGAAGATGCGCGCCGGCGCAGTCGCAACAAGCTCCACAAAGCGGTTCAGCGACAGGTTGCCGAGCCCTACGCCGTGATGATGCAGTAGTTGCAGCCGATTCTCGATGCCTGGCCCGCCATTGGGAATCTTGGTGAAGTCATTTTTGCCGAGCGCCTTCTGATCTGCAAAACAGAACGGGCAATGATCAGTTGAAACAACCTGCAGATTGTCCTTGTGCAGCCCCTCCCACAACTTCGGCTGGTTGCGCTTCTCACGCAGCGGCGGCGTGAAGACGTACTTCGCGCCCTCCCAGCCCTTGTCAACCATGTTGTCTTCAAGCGAAAGCAGCAGATATTGCGGGCAAGTCTCCGCAAACGCCGGCAGACCACGATCGCGCGCCTCGCGCACCTGGTTGAGCGCGTCTTCGCTGGAGAGATGCACGATGTAGACGGGAACGCCGGCGATCTCGGCCATTGCAATCGCCCGATGCACCGCCTCGGCTTCGGCTGCAGTTGGCCGCGTGAGCGCGTGGTAGATCGGAGCGGTCTTTCCCAGCGCCAACGCCTGCTGCACGATCACATCAATGACGGAACCGTTCTCGGCGTGCATACAGATCAGGGCACCGTTTTTCGCCGTCTGCCGCATGGCTTTGAAGATGGTCGCGTCATCCACCATCAGCACATTCGGATACGCCATGAACAGCTTGAAGCTGGCCACGCCCTCGCGCACCATCTCGTCCATGTCTTCGAGGCCGGCGTCGGGCAGGTCGGTGATGATCATGTGCAGGCCGTAGTCGATGCAGGTCTTGCCTTCCGCCTTCCTCCACCACGTGTCGAGCGCGGTGCGCATTTTTGTGCCGCGCGCCTGGATGGCGAAATCCACGATCGTCGTCGTCCCGCCAATCGCCGCCGCGCGTGTCCCGGTCTCGAAGTCATCGGCGGAATTAGTCCCGCCAAAGGGCATGTCGAGATGCGTATGCGCGTCGATGCCGCCCGGCAGCACCAGAAGCCCCGAAGCATCCACGACTTTATCCGCTGCATTCGCAGGAATGCCGGCGCGCACTTCCTTGATGACTGCGCCGTCGATCAGCAGATCGGCCTTCACCGTTGTGTCGGCATTGACGATAGTGCCATTTTGAATGAGAACCGAAGGCATGTATTGTCCCGTTCTGAAATTGGAGAGATTTGCGGCCACCAACGAATAGAACCGATGAGTTCGTGCTATCCCACTCTCGCCGCAAAAACAAAGACGCGGCAAGGATGGGGCACCCAAGTATTCACGATGACTGCGGCTGAGTTGCGCACTCGGCGCCGTGTGTCCGCTGCTCCCATGTCTCAGCCGCAATACCCACATCCACGCGCACCATCGTAATGCAGTCCTCCACCGGGCAGACCAGCGAACACAGATTGCAACCCACGCACTCGGTCTCGTCCACGCGCGGAATCTTCGCCAGCGGAGTGGGATACGGACCGTGATTCAACGCTGCGGCAGCGCGCTCCTGGCGCGTCACCGGCGTCGTGGCAATGGCCGTGCGTGTGCGCTCTTCAATGGCCGGCGGCGTGACGTGCAACTCTGCCGGGCCGTCGACCGGGCCTTCCACGCGATCGAGATGGATGCACTGATGCGCGCCATCCCAGCATGCAATGTGGCACAGGTCGCAGCCGATGCACTTCTGCTCGTTGATATGCGCCACGATCTTGTAATTCAGGTTCAGATGCTTCCACTCTGTCACGCGATTGATTGAGAGCCCGCGGAAATCCTCCAGCGTCACGAATCCCTTCGACCGCATCCAGTTCTCGAGCCCCTCGGCCATATCCTCCACCACACGATAGCCGTAGTGCATCACCGCCGTGCATACCTGCACCGTTCCGCAGCCCAGCAGCATGAACTCCACAGCGTCGCGCCACGTCGAAATGCCCCCGATGCCCGACAGCGGCAGCGCGCTTTCAGGATCGGCCATGATCTGCTGCACCATGTTCAGCGCGATCGGCTTCACCGCCGGTCCGCAGTAGCCACCATGCGAGCTTTTGCCATCGACATTCGGCCTCGGCACAAAAGTGTCGAGATCGATGCCGGTAATCGAATTGATGGTGTTGATGGCCGAAAGCCCATCAGCTCCGCCGCGCTTGGCCGCCCGCGCAATCACGCGTATGTCGCTGATGTTTGGCGTGAGCTTCACCAGCACCGGCGTGCGCGCCTTCTCCTTCACCCATGCGGTGATCATCTCTGTGTACTCGGGCACCTGCCCGACCGCGGAACCCATGCCTCGTTCGCTCATCCCATGCGGGCAGCCGAAGTTCAACTCCAACCCGTCCGCGCCCGCATCTTCCGCGCGCTGCACAATCTCATGCCACGCCTCGCGATTCGACGCCACCATCAGCGACGCGATAATCGCGTGATAGGGATAGCGCTTCTTCACCTCGGCCATCTCACGCAGGTTTTCTTCCACTGTGCGGTCGCTGATGAGCTCGATATTGTTCAGGCCCATCATGCGCATGCCGTTCCAGTCGGTGGCGGAGTAGCGCGAGCATACATTCGTCACCGGCTCGCCGATGGTCTTCCACACCGCGCCGCCCCACCCCGCATCGAAGGCGCGCATAATCTGCTCACCGCAGTTGGTCGGAGGCGCCGAGGCCAGCCAGAAAGGATTCGGTGCGTCGATCTTGCCTGCAAACTGGTGAACGCGAATATCAGGCATAGGCCGCCTCCGCGATCTTCAGGATGGCCAGCGCAGCGCGTTTTCCATCGGCCACGGCGTCCACCACTTCCCTGCCGCCGTTGGTGCAATCGCCGCCGGCAAAGTAGCGCGGATTGCCGGTCTGCCCCGTCTCGGGATCGATTATGATGATGCCGTTCCGCACCTCGATGCGGCGCAACTCCTGCACAAGCTGCGCAAACGGAGATTGGCCGATCGCGGGAACAACGTAGTCGCACTCGATGGTGTAATGCGAATCCGGAACCGGCAGCAGCGAACGGTCCTCCTCGGTCACCTGAACAGTATCGAGCAGCAGGCGTCCGCGCTCGTTTGCGCGGATCGTGTAAGGCTGCCGCCGCCACAGGAACTGCACGCCCTCCTGCTTGGCGTGCTCGTACTCGAACTCGAATGCCGACATCTCGCGCTCACCGCGCCGGTAAAGCAGGTACACCGTGTGCGCGCCTAGCCGGCGCGCTGCGTTGGCCGCATCGATGGCCGTGTTCCCCGCCCCAACCACAACCACCGTCCCACTGAGTTCGCGGAGGCGGCCCGTCTTGTACGAAGCAATAAACTCGAGCGCGTTCAACACGCCCTTCTGCTCCTCGCCCGGAATGTTCATTCGGTGCATCGCGCCCAGGCCCACGCCCACAAAGATGAAGTCGAACTCCGATTCAAGTTCCTCGAGCTCCTCGGCAGAGTCAATCGCAGAGCCAGTGCGGAATTCCACCCCCATGCGGTGGATCATCTCGGCTTCGCGCAGGCTGTCGGCCGCACGCACCTTGTATTCGGCCACGCCGTAGGTGTTCAGGCCCCCAAGCAGATCCTTGCGCTCAAGGATGGTGGCCGAGCCGCCGTGCCTGCAAAGCTCGGCAGCGCAGGCCAGCGATGCCGGTCCGCCGCCGATGCAGGCAACATGCACATTGCGCGACCCCCGCGGAGCAGTCAGCAACTCTTCGCCGGTAGCCTGGAAAGAATCGATGGCAAACCGCTGCAAACGGGCGATTTGGATGGGCTCGTGGTTGTAGCGGTGCATGACGCACGCGCCTTCGCAGAGCACCTCTACCGGGCAGGCCTTGGAGCAGCTTCCGCCCAGAATGTTCGCGTCGAGGATTCGCAATGCCGCGCCACGCAAGTTTCCGGTGCCGATGCGCTTGATGAATCCCGGCACGTCGATGTGCGTCGGGCAGGCGCCGGTGCAGGGCGCGTCGAAGCAGTTCAGGCATCGATTCGCTTCAATGACTGCGGCCTGCGGTTCGAGCGGCGGCTTGATATCGCTGAACCGCTCGCGCAGCAGGAGATCGTCGGGTAAAGTTGCGGTACTCATGGAGACCTCGGGGAAGCTCTCTTATTCTCTGCCTTCCCTGCAGGAATTGACGAGGATTTTCGCCGCATGGTTCCGCTACGAGGCAACCAGCGGCCCATACATGTCCGGCCGGCGGTCGCGGAAAAACTGCCAGGTCCGGCGCACTTCAGCAATTTCTTCGAGATCGAGATCGGCGGTCAGCACCTCGTCCTTGTCGCGCGATGCCTGGGCGATGACCTGGCCGCGGGGATTGGCAAAGTAGCTGGACCCGTAGAACTCGCCGATGTTCCATGGCGCCTCAGTGCCTACACGATTGATGGCAGCAATGAAATAGCCATTCGCGGCAGCATGGGCCGGCTGCTCCAGCTTCCAGAGATACTCGCTCAGCCCCGCCACCGTTGCCGAAGGATTAAACACTATCTCCGCACCATTCAGCCCCAGGCAACGCGCGCCTTCAGGAAAGTGCCTGTCGTAGCAGATGTAAACACCGATCTTCGCAAATCCCAGATCGAAGACGGGAAAACCGAGGTTCCCTGGCCTGAAATAAAACTTCTCCCAAAACCCCGGAGCTACATGCGGAATGTGCGTCTTGCGGTATTTGCCGAGGTAAGTACCGTCGTTGTGCAGAACGGCGGCGGTGTTGTAGAAGATTCCTTCCTGCTCCACCTCGTACACCGGAACCACCATGGCGATGTGCAGCTCCCTCGCCAACTGCTGCATCAGCTTCACAGTGGGCCCGTCGGGGACCAGCTCGGTGGTCTCGTACCACTTGGTCGACTGCTCAGCGCAGAAGTAGGGCCCGTTGAAAATCTCCTGCAGGCAGACAATCTGGGCACCGTCGGCAGCCGCCTTGCGGATGAGGCCCAGGTGTTTGTCGATCATCGACTTCTTCTGCACCGCAAGCGGCTCGGTGGCAGGCACAGCATTCGACGCCTGGATGATGGAACATCGGACAACGCGCGGCATTTGGCGGCAACTCCCGTCGGAAAGGGGATGATAGACGTTATCGCACGGCAACAAGCTTGGGCAAGAGCTTCCGGTTGGATTTAAAGTACTTCGGGCCAAGCATGTTTACGGGATGAAGCGGTATTTTCAGGCCGGGCTTCGGCTTGGCGTGGGCGCGGGCAGCCTAGTAGGGAATCTTGTTCGGCAATGCGATCCAGGCAACAAAGCTGGCCCACGCCTCATTACGCAGATACTGCGCCTCCAGGAGAGAGCGGTCAGCCCGGTCCTTGCGGAACTCGGCGTATAAGTAGGCATCGTCAAACCCGGCCTTTGCCGCATCTTCGGCTCCTGCCCCGTAGAACACCGCATCGAGCCGCGCCCAGTGCGAGGCCGCCAGACACATGGGGCAGGGCTCGCAACTGGTGTAAAGCTCGCATCCCGCCAATGAGAACGTATTCAGCGCCTTGCATGCGTTGCGAATCGCCGTCACCTCGCCGTGCGCTGTTGGATCATTGGTCGCCGTCACCATGTTCACGCCCTCGGCTATGACCTTGCCGTTGCGCACAATGAGCGCGGCGAACGGGCCGCCTCTTCCGGAAGTCACGTTCCGTGTGGCTAGCGCGATCGCCCGGCGCAGAAACTCAAGATTGGGCTGACGAATCATTGAGATTGCCTTCGACGCTTGCAAAGGTAAAGTAAACACAGTATGGCACAAGCTTTACGGTCAACACGCGTTCTGACACCGGAGGGGCTCAAGCCTGCCACGCTGCTTGTGGAGGGCGAGAATATCTCCGCAATCCGCGAGTGGAGCGACGTCGCCGGTGTCGCCGACCTGCGCGACTTCGGCGATCTCATCATCTTGCCGGGCCTGGTCGACTCGCATGTCCACATCAACGACCCGGGTCGGGATTGGGAGGGCTTCGAGACAGCCACGCGCGCCGCGGCATCTGGCGGCGTCACCACCCTCATCGACATGCCGCTGAACTGCGTGCCTGAGACGGTGCGCGTGGATGCGCTCAAAGCCAAGCGCGCTGCGGCCGATGGTAAAACGTGGGTGGACTGGGCTGCATGGGGCGGTGTGGTCCGAGGCAATGCAGAAGAGTTGCCCGCGCTCGCCGAGGCTGGGGTGCCAGGATTCAAATGCTTCATGATCCACTCCGGCATCGACGGCTTCGCATGGGTGAATGAGAGCGATCTGCGCTCAGCTCTCGACCGTCTAAGCGGCACAGGGCTTCCTCTCCTCGTCCATGCCGAAGTTGCTGCTCCGGTCGAGGCCACCTCTTCAGCGCTCAACCGCGCGGCCGGCGATTGGCGTAAGTACTCGACCTACCTCGACTCGCGCCCCGACGAAGCAGAGACCCAGGCAATCAAGCTGCTGATCCGCCTCGCCGAAGAGTTCCGAACGCCTATACACATTGTTCATCTCTCCAGCGCAAAGGCTTTGCCCATGCTTGCCGAGGCGCGCAGGCGCGGCGTGCCCGTCACCTCAGAAACCTGCGTCCACTACCTCTGGTTTGCCGCAGAACGAATCCCGGACGGCGCGACCGAATTCAAGTGCGCCCCGCCGATCCGCAACGCCGCCAATCGCGAAGAGCTCTGGGCCGCACTCGAATCCGGCCTCATCGATCTCGTCGCCACCGATCACTCGCCCTGCCCTCCCCCCATGAAGCGCCGCGAGGAAGGCCGCTGGGACCTGGCGTGGGGTGGAATCGCAAGCCTCGGCCTTGCGCTTCCAGTGATGTGGGCAGCGCTGCGCGAGCGCAGGCGGAACACAACAGAAGCCGCCGAACGCATGGGCGAATGGATGGCCGCCGGCCCCGCACTTCTGGCCGGCCTCCTCGGCCGAAAAGGAGTGCTGGCCCCCGGCGCCGATGCGGACTTGGCCGTCTTCGACCCCGACGCTGCCTGGACCGTCACGCCGAACGACCTTCACTTCCGCCTCAAAATCTCGCCGTATCTGGGCGCCGAACTCCGCGGGCGAGTGCAGGAAACCTGGCTGCGCGGCCAGCGCATTTTCTACGCCGGGCAATTCGAAGGCGAACCTCACGGAAGAGAATTGGTGCGCAAGTGACCGACCGCGCAAAACGCGTCATCGCAGAATGCCGAACCATCGCGGCCATGAGCGAGGAGCCTGGCCGCACCACGCGCCGCTTCCTCACCCCGTCCTTCCGCCAGGTTCAGCAGCACCTGCGCACCCGTATGGAAGCCCTCGGCATGACCGTCACCGTTGATTCCGCCGGCAATCTGCGCGGCCTCTTCGCTCCATCCGGCGCATCGAGCCGCCGCCTCATCCTCGGCTCCCACATCGACACCGTCCCCGACGCCGGCGCCTTCGACGGCGTACTCGGCGTCGTTCTTGCACTCGGACTGGTTGAATTCGCGCGTACACGCGGGCTGCCTCTCGCGCTCGAGGTCATCGCCTTCTCTGAAGAAGAAGGCGTGCGCTTCGGATTTCCATTCATCGGAAGCCGCGCCGTCGCCGGACGACTCGACCCCGCGATGATCGCATTCAAGGACGCAGAGGGTATCTCCATCCGTCAGGCCATCGAAGCCTATGGCCTCGATCCGACCAACATCGCTCACGCGGTTGTCGACGACGATGCCATCGGATTCGTCGAGTTCCACATTGAGCAAGGCCCCGCGCTTGAAGCGGAAGGCCTCAGCGTCGCCGTGGTTACCGGCATCGTCGGCCAGGGACGGTTCGATCTCGAATTCATCGGCCATGCCAATCACGCCGGCACCACGCCGATGCACCTCCGCTACGACGCCCTCGCCGCGGCAGCAGAGTGGATCACGAAAGTCGAAGCTCTTGCGCTGAAGACCGAAGGTCTCGTCGCCACAGTGGGCAGGCTTGATCCACAACCAAATGCCGGCAATGTGATTCCGGGCACCGTGCGCTTGAGTCTCGACATCCGCCATGCCCGCGATTCTGCTCGAAGAGTGGCGACAGACCAACTGCTCGAACAAGCCGAGGCAATCGCAACCCGGCGTGGACTGAGGTTCGAATGCACGAAGAAGATGGATGAGCCCTCCGTGCCCATGGATGAGCGCCTCACCGCATTCATGACCGATGCAATCGAAGCCGCAGGCCTGCCCGTCAAATCCATGCCAAGCGGCGCGGGCCACGACGCCATGATCATGGCCGGCCGCATGCCGACGGCCATGCTCTTCCTCCGCAGCCCCGGCGGCATCAGTCACCACCCCGACGAGACGGTACGAGAAGAAGACGTGGAATCCGCCTTCCGCGTCGGCGAAAGATTCCTGGAACGCCTCGCAGCCGAAGTCCGCCAACGCATTTCAGAGACAAAGTAGCCCGAAGCTGGGATGCCGAGGCGACGCGAACATCAGGGAGCGGCGGCCTTGTACAAGGCCAGAAAGAACACAGTATCTCTGAAAATGCCGTAGAATTCGAACACACCTTCCCCGAGCGCGAGGTCACCGTTGCATCACCTTGGAGCAACCCGAAGCAGTCTAAAGTCCGATCATCTGCTGCAGACACCGGACACCTTTGTACGCATACCGTTGCCCGGCGCGCAGGGTGTCGATTGCATCGTGCACGCGGCGCCTCAGCTTGGAGCAAGCTTCACTCAGATCACCGCGGAATTCAGCGCGAGCGGCACTCTGGGACCCGCGCCGGCACAGCGTTTCCTCTTCGTGCTCTCGGGCGAGATCGCGCTGACCATCGGCGAAAAGAAACATCTGCTGGGCCCTGGCGGCTATGCCTACCTGCCCACCGCAACGGTTCACACCGTAACGGCCATGACATCCGCCAAAGCAGCCATGATCGAAAAGCACTATGAGCCGATGCCGCACGGGCCGGCACCTTCCGTCGTCGTCGGCCATGAATCTTCAGTGTCTGAAGTTGCCTTGATGGGCGATCAATCCCTCCGTGTCCGCTCGCTCATGCCCGACAACGACGCCTATGACTTCGCCGTGAATACCATGACCTACGATCCCGGCGCAGGCCTCAGCTCAGTCGAGATTCACGTGATGGAACACGGCTTGCTGATGCTCGAAGGCGGCGGAATCTACCGCCTCGGCGATTCGTGGTACCCGGTTGAGGCCGGAGACTTCATCTGGATGGCTCCTTACTGCCCGCAATGGTTCGGCGCCATCGGCAAGAAGCCTGCGAAGTACCTCATCTACAAAGACTGGCGGCGTCACCCGCTGGGAGCGTGATGATGGAGACCAGGCCCACGCTCTCGATCGACAGACTCATCACAGAACTGAACACGCTCGCGCAGATTTCCGAAGCCGACCCGCCAGTCGTCACCCGCGTTGTCTTCAGCGAGGCCGACTTGCTGGCGCGCGCCTACGTAAAAAGCCTGTGTACACAGGCCGGTCTTGGTGTGCACGAAGACGCTATCGGAAACATCTTCGCCCGCTGGAAAGGAACCGAGCCCGACCTCGCGCCTGTCGGCACCGGCTCTCACATTGACGCGATCCCGAATGCCGGCCTCTACGACGGTTGCGTCGGCGTCCTCGGCGGCCTCGAGGCAATTCGGGTCCTCCAACAACTCGGATACAAGCCGCGCCGCTCCATCGAACTCGTGATCTTCACCGCCGAAGAGCCAACCCGCTTCGGCATCGGATGCCTCGGCAGCCGCATGATGGCCGGCGTACTCTCGCCCGCCCAGGCAAGGGCTCTTCACGACAAGGAAGGCCGCAGCCTCGATGAACTGCGCTGCCACGCCGGATTCACGGGCGCGCTTGAATCCGTCGCGCTTCCGTCCGGCCGCTTCCACCAGTTCGTCGAGATGCACATCGAACAAGGCCCACTGCTCGAACAAGAAGGCCTCGACCTCGGACTCGTCACGCACATCGCCGCACCCGCCAGCATGCGTGTGACCATCGAGGGCGAAGGCGGCCACGCCGGCGGCAGACTGATGCTCGGCCGCAAGGATGCACTCGCGGCTGCTGCGGAACTGATCCTCGCTCTCGAAACTGCAGCAAGATCAACCGGCGCAATCGACACAGTGGGAACCGTCGGCGTATGCGAAGTCTTTCCCGGTGCAGTCAACAGCATCCCATCACGAGTCCGCCTCGAGACAGACATTCGCGACATCGATGCCGTGCGCCGCGACGGCGTTATCGACACATTGAAATCCGTATGCGCTGATGTCGCGCAACGCCGCAAAGTCTCCATCACAACAGAGATAGTCAACGCCGATCCCCCCGCAACCTGCAACCCTGCGATCCTCGATGCAATGGAGAACGCTGCGAAGACCGCTGGCAAAAGTTACAAGCGCATGGTGAGCCGCGCCTACCACGACTCGCTCTTCATGGCGCGCATCGCACCGGTGGCCATGCTCTTCATTCCCTGCCGCGGCGGGGTCAGCCACCGACCGGATGAATATGCGTCGCCCGAGTGGATCGGGGGCGGCGTTCACGTACTCTCGCGGACGCTGGCAATGCTCTCGTCCTAGCGGGCTTTGCAACTTGGCCGCGCCGTTGTATGCTATGCGTCAACCCGTACGGCGCTTCGCACTTCCCCAACGATGAACATGCTTGCGAAAAACCGCATAGTCGGCACCTCCGTCCCTCGCAAGGAGGGCGTGGAGAAGCTGCGAGGCACGGCACGCTACGTCGACGACATCCAGCGCGAAGGCATTTGGCATGGCGCAACGGTGCGCAGCACTGTTCCGCGCGCGCTCATCCGCTCCATCGGCTTCGATCGCAGGATCGACTGGAGCGAATTCACCCTCGTCTCTGCGGCCGACATCCCCGGCGAGAACCACATCCAGATGATCGTCGCCGATCAGCCCTGCCTCGCCGACGGCCAGGTGAATCACTGCGAGGAGGCCATCCTCCTCATCGCGCACCCCGACAAGCACAAAGCGCGCGAAGCCGTAGACTCCGTTCACATTGAATACGAACTGCTGCCGCCGATTTTCAGCATTGAAGAAAGCGAAAAGAAACAGACAGTAATCTGGGGCGCCGACAACTGCTTCAAGAGCTTTCTTCTGGAGAAGGGCGACGTCGATTCGGCGTGGTCCCAGGCGGCGCACATCATCGAAGGGGAGTACCGCACCGGCTCGCAGGAGCACCTCTACATCGAAAACAACGGCGTCATCGCCGAGCACAGCGCGGAAGATGGCGTCACGGTTTGGGGGTCGCTGCAGTGCCCGTTCTACGTGCACAAATCGCTGCTCGCGGTTTTCGATCTGCCGCCCGAGAAGGTGCGCGTCATCCAGACCGAAACCGGCGGCGCCTTCGGCGGCAAAGAGGACTTTCCTTCGGTGATCGCCTCGCACGCAGCCCTGCTCTCGATGAAGTGCGGCCATCCGGTGAAGATGATCTACGACCGCATTGAAGATCTCGCCGCAACCACCAAACGCCACCCTTCGCGCACCCGCCATCGCACCGCTCTCGATGCAAACGGCAAGCTTTTGGCGATGGACATTCAGATCGACACGGATGGCGGCGCGTACTCGACGCTTTCCTCCACCGTGCTCTCGCGCGCCACGCTCCATTCGCCTGGCCCCTACGTCTGCCCCAACGTACGCGTGCGCTCGCATGCGTGGGCCACCAACACCGTTCCCTACGGCGCGTTCCGCGGATTCGGCGCGCCGCAGACCGTCTTCGCCATCGAACGACACATGGACGAGATCGCCGCGGCCCTCAAAATGGACCCAGTCGAACTCCGCCGCCGCAACTTCCTCCATCAAGGCGACACCACCGCGACCGAACAACTGATGCGCGAACCGGTGCTTCTCGACATACTCCTCGATCGCGCGCTGGCCGAGAGTGACTACTACAACAGGCGCGCCCGGTTCGCCGTCGAGAATGCAAACAGCCCCATCAAGCGCGGGATCGGTATCGCGGCTTACTATCACGGTTCCGGCTTCACAGGCTCGGGAGAACGCTACCTAAGCTCGCTTGCCGGTATAGACGTTTCTTTCGAAGGCAAAGTCCGCGTTCTCGTCTCAAGCACAGAGTTTGGCCAGGGCACCAACACCATCCTCGCGCAGGTCGCCGCAGAAATCCTCGGCGTCGACTACGACGATGTGGTGATGGCCCCGGCCGACACCGGCATTGTTCCCAACAGCGGCCCCACCGTTGCCTCGCGCACCGCAATGGTCATCGGCCGCCTCATCGAGCGCGCATCATTGCAGTTGCTTTCCATGCTTCGCGATCAGGCAGGCCTCTCCGCGCAATTCTCGCGTGAACAGTTCTTCAACGCCTGCGATCGACTCCGCGTGAAGAACGGCGAGGTGGTCTCGCTCTGCCGCTACGAGGCGCCGCCCGGCATTTACTGGGACGACCAGAAGTATAGCGGCGAAGCCTATCCAGCGTATGCGTGGTCCGTTCAGGTCGCGCAGGTCGCCGTCGACACAGTCACCTACTCTGCCGAAGTCGAAGAGTTCTGGTCCGCGCAGGAAGCCGGCCGCGTCATCAACCCGGTGCTCGCCGCGGGCCAGATCGAAGGCGGCATCGCGCAGGGAATTGGCTACGCCCTCTACGAAAAAGTGGTCCTGCAAAACGGGCGCATGGCCAACAACCAGATGACCAACTACATCATGCCAACCGCAGAAGACGTGCCGCCCATACACGTCTTCTGGGAAGAACTTCCCTTCCAGCACGGCGGATTCGGCGCGAAGGGCATCGGCGAACTGCCCCACGACGGCCCTGCACCCGCGATCCTCAACGCAATCAAGGACGCAGCCGGCGTCAGTTTCAACGCGATCCCGCTGCTCCCTGAAGACCTGTTCGCAATGCTGCACGCCGCCCACAAAATCGAGGTGCCCGCAACCGTATGAGCGGCCCCCAGTCCAAAATTCACCTTAACGTAAACGGCGAATCCCGCACCGTCACTGCGCCGCCCATGAAGCGCCTCCTCGATGTGCTGCGGGAGGACCTGCACCTCACCGGCACGAAAGAGGGCTGCGGCGAAGGCGAGTGCGGATCGTGCTCCGTGCGCATGAACGGCGAGCTTGTGAACAGTTGCCTCGTTCCCGTGCTGCAAGCCGAAGGCGCCAACATCGAGACCGTCGAAGGACTCGCCTGCGATGGCGACCTTCATCCGCTGCAGCAGGCCTTTCTCCACTGTGGCGGAGCGCAATGCGGCATCTGCACGCCCGGGATGCTGATGGCCGCCAAGCATCTGCTTGCGCAGAATCCTCACCCGACCATCGCCGAAATTCGCGAAGGACTCGCCGGCAATCTCTGCCGTTGCACCGGCTTCATGCGCATCTTCGAGTCCGTCCTCTCCGCAGCCACCAGCGGCACGCAGGAGACGCATGCGAGGTAACGAAGCCGCCCACCAATTCGTCGCCCCCGGATCGCTCGGCGCGGTGCTCGATCTCATCGCGTCCGAACCCGGCAAGTGGACGCCCATCGCCGGTGGCACCGAGCTCATGGTCGCCTTCGCTGCGGGCCGGCTCAGCGCCGGCAATCTTGTCAGCATCTGGGATGTATCGGAACTTCGCTTCATCGATTCCACACCCGACGAAATCATCATCGGAGCAGGAACGACCTTCCGCGATCTGCGCGCCGACGCGGTCATCGCCGCAGGTTTTCCGTTGCTCGAAAAAGCCGCAAGCTGGGTCGGCGCTATCGCCAACCAGGCGCGCGCAACCATCGGCGGCAATCTCGTCAACGGATCGCCCGCCGCCGACTCCTCTCCCGCATTGCTCGTCTACGACGCGGAGATTGAGCTCGTCTCCGTGCGCGGCAAACGACGCCTGCCTTACTCCGCCTTCCACACAGGCTACAAGCAGAACGCGATGACCGCGGACGAATTGCTCTACGCGGTCCACCTGCCCCGCCGTTTCGCGCAGCATCGCCAATACCTGCGCAAGGTGGGCACGCGCCGTGCGATGGCCATCTCGAAGGTCGCACTTGGCGCCGTCGCGCTGATGAGCAACGGCATCATCGACGAGATCCGAATCGCCGGCGCCAGTCTCGCGCCGTTCCCAGCGCGGCTCCACGGATCCGAAGTCGCACTCGCCCGCAAAGCTCCGACGCCCAATGTCATCGAAGCTGCACGTCAGGCTCTGCTGGCCGAAGCACAACCGATCGATGACATCCGTTCCACCGCGCAATATCGGAAGGCAGTCGGCGCTAATCTCCTCGAGGAATTTCTGCGTGGACTAACCCGGGAGACCGACACCTGATGAACTCCGTTCTTGCAGAATGGAACAGTGCCGACAAGCAATCCGCCGCCAGAGCGATGCTCGCCTGTTGCGGTGCACGCCGCTGGGCCGCCGGTATGGTGGCACTGCGACCGATCTCCAGCGTAGCCGCACTGAGCGAAGCCGCCGATCGTGTATGGACCACGATGTCCGAGCCCGACTGGCTTGAAGCTTTCGCGTGCCACCCGCGCATTGGCGAACGTAAGGCGTCATCCGCATCCGAACGGTCCACAGCCTGGTCCGAGCAGGAACAGTCCGGCACAGGCAGTGCCTCAACCTCCATGATGCGCGAACTGGCCGAAGGCAACGCGCAATACGAGCAGCGATTCGGCTTCACCTACATCGTCTGCGCCACAGGCAAGAGCGCCAACGAAATGCTCGCCATCCTCAAGCGCAGGCTCGCCAACGACCGCATGGCAGAATTGAAAGAAGCCGCCGAGCAGCAGCGGCAGATCATGCAGATTCGACTCGGAAAGTGGTTGCTGTCATGAGCAAGATCACCACGCACGTCCTCGACACAGTTCTCGGCAAACCCGCCTCCGGCATTCCGGTGTGCTTGGAAAAGCAGGAACACGACCGCTGGCATGAAATCGCGCGCGGTGAAACCGACAAAGACGGCCGCTGCCAGAATCTCGCTCTCGATGCTTCGCCAGGCCTCTATCGCCTCACGTTCGCAACTGGCGATTATCTCTCCCGCCAGGGCCGCACAAGCATCTTTCCTGAAATCACAATCCCGTTCCAATGCGGCAACGACGCACATTACCACCTGCCGCTGCTCTTGAGTAACAACAGCTACACAACCTACCGAGGAAGCTGATGGCCAGACTGGGTGAGAACCGCTACGGTAAGTCTCGCGTGCGCCTGTCGCGTATCACGCGATTGGCAGACAGGCACGAGTTCAACGAGTGGTCGGTTCGCGTGCTGCTGCACGGCGACTTCGAAAACAGCTTCGTGCAGGCCGACAACAGCAAGATCCTGCCCACCGACACGATGAAGAACACCGTCTACTCCATCGCGCGCGACTCGAAGGCGGCCACCGTTGAGGAATTCGCGATGGAACTCGGCGAATACCTGCTCGGCAACAATCCGCAAGTGTCAAAAGTCAGCATTGAGATCGGAGAAAAATGCTGGCGACGTCTCCTGATCGACGAAGTACCCGAGCCGACAACATTCAAAATGGGCGGCCCCGAGTTGCACATCACTCATGTCGAGCGCGAGCGGAATGGCGGCTGGGTGGTCACCTCCGGCGTGGACGGTCTGACGATTCTGAAGACAACGAAATCAGCCTTCACCGGCTACATCAAGGACCGCCTCACCACCCTCAAGCCCGCAACCGACCGCATTTTCGGAACGCAGGCCACCATCACGTGGGATTTCGTCTCGCCTCGCCAGAACTTCGCCGAGGTGCGCGCGCGAATCATCGCCGCCCTGCTCAGGGAATTTGCCGCGCACGACAGCATGAGCGTGCAGCACACCCTGTTCGACGTGGGCAAGGCAGCGCTGGCCGCCGCGCCGGAGATCGCGCGCATCCACCTCACCATGCCCAACCTGCACCATCTGCTCGCCGATCTCACTCCATTCGGGCAGGACAATCCCAACCATATCTTCGTCCCCATCGACGAGCCGCACGGCTATATCGAAGCAACGATCGAACGCTGAGCTAGCCGAGTTCGGCAAGATCCTCAGGCCGATCGATGTCGATCTCGCCGCCTTCAAACGGCACCGAGACAAGAGGCCACGGTGGCTGGGCAAGGAGCGGGCGCGCACCCTTGTCACCGCGCAACGTCAGCAGATCCGGATAGGCCCCCGGCGGAAAGATTGCAGGAATGCCGAGAACTCCTGCGTATGATGACGCCAGCACCGCCTCCGGTTGCGATTCGAACATCTCAAGCATCCCGCGCAGATGCCCGGACGTGAGTCTCGGTTGATCGCAGATCATCAGCAGCGCACCGGGCGCATCCGCCGCATTCTTTTCAACCGCCCGAATGCCCGCCCGGATCGAACTGGCAATGCCCTCTTCCCAGTCGTCATTCCCTACGATCAACGCCGTGCCGAAATCGAAGGCATCTTTGATCACCTCGCGATGCGCCCCGAGCACCACAAACAGGGGCGATGCACCGGCCTCCGCTGCAATGCGGATCGCGCGCTGCAGCATCGGCTCTCCTTCGATCGGCAGCAGTTGCTTGGGCCGGCCAAGGCGGCTGCTCGACCCCGCCGCGACGATGATGGCTGCAACCGACATCGGCATTAGTGTACGCCGCCGTTCTTGACTCCAGCACAAGCAGCAGGCAAGACTAAGTCAACCGGACAAACAAATCTGCTGCGAAAGGCTGATTGGTGAGCGACGCAAAAACTGCGACGGCCGCTGTGTATTCCGAGCAGTCTTCACAAGAAGACTACGGGCTGCACGCTGGTGCACTGGGGCCGCTTGAAACGCTGGCGCAGTCTGTCTCTGCTATGGCGCCCTCCACTTCGCCGTCCCTGACAATTCCGCTGGTGTTCGCCATGGCCGGGAACGCTACCTGGCTGGTCTACCTGCTGGCAACCGGCGCAACGCTTGTGGTGGGTTTTTGCGTCAGCAGGTTTGCCCGGCTCTCCGCTTCACCCGGTTCACTCTACACCTACACGGCAGACACACTGCCTCAGATATTCGGAGTCGTGGCCGGCTGGGGGCTGCTGATTGCATACCTTGCAACCGGAGCCTCGGTCGCCGGTGGCGCGCTCTATTACACCAGCCTGCTGGCGCAGCAGTTTCTGCACTGGGTTCCCCCGACGCCGCTCACGCTGACCATCGTCTGTCTCGTTGCGGGCTTCGTTGCCTATCGCGACGTCAAACTCTCGGCCGAGTTGATGCTGTGGATCGAGATATGCTCGCTGAGCCTGATCTTCATCGTGCTCACCGTCATGCTGATTCGCAACGGGTTGCACCTGGACATGGAGCAATTCCGGTTGCGCGACGTTTCGTTTTCCGCCCTGGGCCCCGCGCTGGTACTCTCCATGTTCAGCTTCGTCGGATTCGAGAGCGCAACGACGCTGGGCGGCGAAGCGCGCAATCCGCTGCGCACCATTCCGCGCGCGGTAATTCAGTGTGCCATCATTGCGGGTGTTTTCTTCATGCTTTGTTCCTACTCTGAGGTGCTGGGATTTCGCGGTGAATCGGGCAAGCTGAGCGACACCACCAGCCCGCTGCACCTTCTGGCCAGCAAGGCCGGCGTCTCACCGCTCGGAATCGGAATTGATTTCGGGGCATTCATCAGCATGATTGCCTGTGTCCTCGCGTGCGTTACGGCTGCATCGCGCGTGTTGATGCGGATGGCCCACGAAAAACTGCTTCCTCCGGTCTTCGAGAGGACCAGCCCTGTGCACGGCACGCCTGTTGCAGCTATCGTTCTCTCCATCGGCATGATCTTCCTTGGGACGATCGTGATGGCACTCCGCGGCATTAGCGGATCAGACGTGTACGACTTGATGGGCTCGCTATCGGTGTTTGGGTTTCTCACGGCTTATGCGCTGGTCGCCATTGCTTTGCCGTTTGCGCGCCGTGCACGCGGCCGGCACTCGCATCTGGTTGTTGCAGTCAGCGTGCTTGCGGCGCTGGTTGTTGTTCTGATTGGCGTTTTCGATCTGCGGTCTACGGCGGATGCCGCCCACGTGCGGCTGCCCTACTTTTATCTGCTCTACATTGCCGGTGGATTAGCCTGGTATGCCACCCGAAGAAAATCGATGCTCGCCGTCAACCCTTGAGTGTCATGGCTGGGCCTCCGTATCCGGCTGCAAGAGGAGCAGCAACACCAGTCCCACCACCACAAACATCCTGAACGCTTCCGGCTGACCATTCCACTTCGGCGACTGCCACATCAGAAACCACTCTCCGCCTACATCGAGAAACGCCACCAGCCACATCAGCAGCGAGAGCGTCAGCGCCACCACCGCAATGCGTTTCTGCGCATTGAACAAATCCGCCGGCCGGCGCACGGCGCGGATCAGGGCAGCCAGTCCCCACCACACCAGCACCATCGTCGCCGTCTCCCATGCAATAAGCGTCCAGTAGAAAACCAGGTACATCGTGGGCGATGAAATCGCCCTCCACATCCCGTTGCTCCCTGGAAAGGTCGAATCCATCAGCAGCGTGTGGCGCACGAATTCATAGTTCGAATTGAAATCGGTGAGATTGTTGAAAACAATCAGCGTGTAAAACAGCGCGATCCCAGCCAGCAGCACGAGTTTTGCCCAGCGCGTCGTCATCGCTCCACCTCGGATTCGCAAAGGTCAGCCCTCACATCGCACGCCGCGACGCCGCTCTCGATCGGAGCATGGATTTCAGCATCTCCCTATCGTATCGGTCACTCTTTTCATCTCCAACGGGAAAGCTCTGGCTTCGTTCACTCGGCGGCTCCGAACCATCGAAATGTGGAAGACGAGGGCCGAATGTGGAAAAACGCGCAGAAACCTCCCAGAGTGCGATGACAACCCTCTGTCGCACAAGCCTATTAGCCCGAAAATCTTTAGATGGTTTTTATGCGAATCTTGATACTCTGATGCCGCGCTAAGACTTCCAGATCCAATCGATAACCAACCGGTAGACGTATAAATTACGTCGAGGCTTCTCACTTCACTTTTTGAGTGACCGAGTTCCCAGCTCATTTCACTTACAAGCCTTTTTCCTTGCACCAGACTTTTTGGGAAATCCCTATTTCGAGGCCGGCACCTTGAGGTGTTTCATGAGTATCTCTTCTCACCTGTTCTCTCGGCTGTTCGCACTCGCGGCGGTTGCTGTTCTGTGCCCAATTTCTGCATTGGCTCAGCAAACGCTTGGCGGCATCACCGGCGAAGTAGCAGACGCTTCGGGCGGCGTGATTCCGAACGTCACGGTAACCGCGGTGGATGAGCAGACCTCGCTTACCCGCACCGCGACCACCAACGGTTCTGGAATCTACCAGTTTGTCAATCTGCCAATCGCGTCCTACACCCTCACCTACAGGGCTGAGGGATACGATTTGCAGAAGACCCAGCACATCGCAGTCCAGGCCAACCGGACAGCGACTGTGAATGCAGCGCTCAAAGTGGGCAAGACAACGGAAACGATCGAGGTGGAAGCTTCGCCGCTGATGAATGCGGTGGACACCACCGTGGGCTACGTGCTCGACACATCGCAAATCGATGCCGTGCCGCTCTCGACTGGAAGCTTCACCGGCGTGGCGATTCTTTCGCCCGGCGTCAATGCCGAACTGTCCGGTGGAACCGGTTCCAACAGCGGCCTTGGCAACGCGCCCATCTGGGCCAACGGACAGCGCGACACCAGTAACAGCTTCTCTCTGAACGGCGTCGATGCCAGCAATCTGTTCAACGGCAAGAGCACCAGCCAGGTACCATCCGCGCGCGTCATCAACAGCACCGGCGTCTCCAGCAGCATCGGCGCCGGTGGCGTCATCCCCTCCACGGCTTCGATCTATCTCTCGATCGGCAACGCCATTCCGACACCCGCGCCGGAGACCCTCGAAGAGGTTCGCGTGAATTCTTCGATGTATGACGCGCAGCAGGGATCGACGTCAGGCGCGCACATCGACATGAGCACGAAGGCCGGCACCAATGCCTTCCATGGCACCGCCTATGTCCGCCGTGGCACCGACTGGCTGAATGCGGCTCCATTCTTCTTCAACCAGGACCCGAGCATCCCGCAGAACCTGAAGGTGCCGCAATTGCACCGCTACACGGCGGGCGGCTCGGTGGGCGGCCCCATCATCAAGGACAAGCTCTTCGGCTTTCTCTCCTATCAGCATGTGCACGTAACGGATCAGGAGGTCGGTGACGACTTTCTCGATGTTCCTGTCGGCCTGACCGATGATCGCTCTCAGAGCGGGTTGGCAGCGATCGCGAATAACTCTTTCGGAACCAACCTCACCGCGGCCGATGTCGATCCGCTCGCCTACGCGCTCTTCAACTCGCCCGCTCTTCCCGGCGAGCCGGGCAAGTGGCTGATCCCCAATCAAAGCGTCCCGACCTCCGACATAAGTGCTGCCCACATCGACGACGCCTTCCTTCCGGGCACGGGCACTTTCAAGGCTGACCTTGGAGTCGCAGACCTGGACTACAACGCGACCACGAAGGACACACTTGCTCTGAAGTACTACTACCAGCACGACCCCACGCTGGCGCCGTATTCCTATTCGAGCGTCCCCGGGTTCACCGAGCACCTCGACTCAGGCGCGCAGGTCGTTTCCATTACAAACAGCTACATCGTCAAGTCCAATCTGAGCACCACACAGACCCTCGGTGTCCTTCGCGAGAAGAATTGGGGAGACAACGAGCAGGCCTTCGGGCCCGATTCCATCCCCGGCGGTTCGGCCGGCACAGGAGCCATCAACGTATTCGGATCGAAATACTTTCCCGGAATTTCGATCTACAACGTGCTCGGCCAATATCAACCGGTCGGACAACCGTCCTATGCGATCCTGAATATCGGACCGAATGCCGAGGGGCAGTCTGCCAACACGGGTGTATTCCAAAACCGACTCGCTCCTTCGGGCGCCGCCATCTGGACTCTGGGCAAACACACGGTCAGTTTTGGCGCCAGCTACACCTATACGCAGCTCAACACGATTGATAAGCGTACGGGCACGGGCACGGTTGCCACGGATGACTTCAGCCAGATGGTTCAGGGCTTCGTCAGTCCAGGCAGTTCAGCCACCGGCTTCTATGTCACTTCATTTCTTCAGGGCAATGCCAACCGCTATTACCGCGCCAATCAGCTTGGAACGTATGTTCAGGACAAGTTCCAGATGACGCCGACACTCTCGCTGACAGCCGGCGTCCGCTACGACTGGGATGGAGGATTGACGGAAAAGTACGGCCGCATCTTCAACTTCGATCCGACGCGCTACAAATACGACGGCGCTTCCGACACGATCATTGATTCCGGCTTGATCATCGCCGGCAACAACAAGAATGGAACTTCGGGTGTAAGCTCCACTACGTTGACAGGGCGTCAATGGGGCATTGCTCCCCGCGTCGGCGTTGCGTGGCAGCCGGGTTTCCTGCACAACAAGGTGGTTGTCCGCACCGGCGGCGGCATCTACTACGATCGCGGCGAGTTGTTCAGCTACTTCTCGCCTGGGTACGCAATCGGCACAGTAACCGGCGGGCCGTTCGGCGTCAACCAGCAGTTGCCGTTTGTGAATGCCTCAAGCTGCCCTACGACAAGCCAATCCCTCTACCTGGGCTACATTCCGACCTGCGGCGGAAACGGCGGTTTCGGCCCACCCACCGGTCCACCCACACCTCAGACAGGCAACCTGGAGAACCCGTACGGCACGACGCTTCAACACACAGCGCCGAGCGATCCCAAGGCTTCGGATCTTGCCAACTATCTGCCCAATGCATACAGCATTGTGAACTACGGCACCGGTCTGCCCGGTGTCATCAACAACGGGCAGCCTATCTCCCTGGGCGTCTACGATCGCGCCAACAAGCTGCCCTACACCTTCAACTACACCCTCGATATTCAATGGCAGCCTCGCAACGACCTGGCAATCGAGGTCGGCTATGTCGGCAACCTGGGCCGCCACCAGGTCATTCCGGTACCGTTCAACCAGTCGAACATCGCTTCTCCTTCCAACCCGCTTCTTGCCGCCGGCGCCTACCAGCAGAACTACAGCTACGGGTACAACGTCGGGTTCGGCCAATTGGGCGATGGTTCCTACTACCTGGCCAACTACGAGGGCGGAAACGTCGACTTGCGCGTTCCCTACATCGGCTACGCGGCTGAGTCCATCACCTACAAGGCCGCCGGTGTGGATGCATACAACGCGCTCCAGACGCACATTGAAAAGCGCATGAGCCGCGGCATCCAGGTCGGAGCATCTTACACCTACTCGCACGCATTGGACGAACAGAGCGGCCTGGGCCTGTTCTACAACGGCAACAACCCTCTCAACCTGCGAAGCGGCTACGGTTCGGCCGACTTCGATCGCACCCACGTCATCAACTTCAACTACATTCTCAAGGTCCCCGATTACGCGCGGAAGCACTCGCTCTCCGGCTATGCCATCAACGGCTGGTCGCTGGTTGGCCTTACGGTGCTGCAGAGCGGACAGCCTTACAGCGTCATCGACTTCTCGGGAGCTGTGGGCAGCATCTACTATTCGACGGCCGATGGAATCACCAACCCCATTGTGCCGCTCGCCAACGGCTGCACTGCCAAGAGCGCCAAAACCGGCGCTTCCGGAGCATGGGCGTACGCCGGTGGCAAAACAGCTCTGAATCCTGCATGCTTCACCCTGCCGCTTCTTCCGGCCGGCGGTCTCAACGGCGCAATTCCATCGTCAGATCCGTATGAAACCGGATTCGCTACCGGTGAGCGCAATATCTTCAGGCAGGCATTTCAAAAGCGATCCGATGCCTCTCTCGTGAAGAATGTCGCCTTCAACGAACAATACAACCTGAAGTTCACCTTCGACGTTTACAACCTGACCAACACCAGCAGCTTCGATGTGCCGGGCAACGAGGTCTCTCAAAACCAGGGCTACAACGCCTTTCCTTCAGGAGCCCTGACACCACTGCCCACCGGTTGCAATGCGCAAGGGCAACAGACCAACATGAGTTTCTACAACTGCCCATCGAGCCTGGGCATCGTGACGCACACGATCGGAAGCCCGCGCCAGGTACAGATGTCGCTGCACTTCGACTTCTAGTACGTTTTGCAGGACGCAGGGCGGTCGCCAAAGCGATCGCCCTCCTTTTTTGCGCCGCGTAACAGCCCTCGGAGCCCGCCAACGTTCAGCCTAGAATGGCTGCATGGATCTTTCCTCCCCGACGATTCGAATCGTCCGCAAAGCCCTCGCGCAAGGTTCTGTCGAGCTTGTCGAACTTGCCGAGCAGGCATTGCTGCGCGCCAACCGCAACGCGGGCAGGAACACGTACTTGTGGCGTGATCCGGAGTGGACGATGGAAGAAGCAAGGCGAGCTGCTCGAATTCCTTCCGCATCCGGCGGCAGCTTCGGCGACGGGCGAAGCAATCTCTGGGGCTTGCCCGTATCCGTGAAAGACTGCTTCGATCTCGCCGGCTCACCTACCAGCGCCGGCGTCAAGTTCTATCGCGATCTGAACGGCATTGCTGCGCACGATTCCTGGCTGGTCGAACAACTGCGCAGAGCCGGCGCGGTGATCACGGGCAAAACGCATCTGCATCCCCTGGCCTACGGAATCACCGGCGAAAATCCCGACTTCGGCGATTGCGAGCAGCCTGGAAACCCCGGCGCGTTCACCGGCGGCTCCTCCAGTGGCGCGGCAGCCAGCATCCTCGAAGGCTCAGCGCTGGCAGCCGTCGGTACCGACACCGGCGGCTCGGTGCGCGCACCCGCTGCGCTGTGCGGCCTTGCAGGCTATCGCGCTTCCATCGGCCGCGGAGACTGGCGCGGCGGCGCGCATCTCGCCCCATCCTTCGACACCATGGGCTGGCTCTTCCGCGATCTCGAAGACGCGGCGCTGCTCGCCGGGATCTTCGCCCCCGGAAAACCGCCTGCGTTGCGCGAATTCAAAAGGTTTGCCGTTGTTCGCGACGAGTTTCTGCATGACTGCGAACCGGCCATCGTGCAAAGCCTTCGCTCTGCAGCCGGCGATCTGCATGCCCTCGGCCTCGAAAACTCAACGGTCGATGTCGGCTGGTGGGCAAACTCCTTCGAGATCTTCGCCTCAATCCAGGCGTGGGAGGCCGCGCGCATCCATGCCGGTCACTTCGAAAAAGTCCAGCCCGCCATCCGCGAGCGTCTCGAGTGGGGCGCACGCATCACCGACGCCGAAGTGGCAACCCTGCGCGAGCGCCACGCCGAATTCCGCTCGCGCGTCGACGCCCTCCTCGACGAGCACGAACTTCTCCTGCTCCCTGCCTCTCCCGTAGCGCGCCTGGACATCGGCGCCGACAACAGCCAGGCCCGCAGCCGCATCCTCCGCTATACCACGCCCTTCAGCCTCGCCGGCGTTCCCGTCGTGACAATCCCTTGCCCCGTCGGCGGAATGCAATTAGCCGCTGCTCGTGAAAACGACGAGAGCCTTCTCGCCCTCGCCGCCCGCCTCGCCGCATGCTAAGGCAAGTAGCCCACGCATCGACCCAAACTTCGGGCAACTTTGGAGTTGAGGAAGTGTAGACGACCAACCGACAAAAACAACAATCGTAGAAGGTTGGGTGTAGTGCAGGGTACTGAAGGGCGCCTTGCGTGGCGCCCTTCCAGTGAGTGTGCGGCGTCAGAGCCAGGCTCGGCTCTGTTCGCGGATGGTTTTGATTTCCACAGCCGGGATATGCAGGAACTCCAGAAACTCCTGGTGTTCTGCCGGTGCGGAGCGCTCGAATTCAGCATGCCAACGGTGCATCTGTTCGTCGCTGAACCCACAGGACTTCATGATAGAGACCCATTTCTCTTTCGTGATCATATCTGCCTTTAGGAGCGCTTTGTTTCCCAAGAGCCTGAGAATCGCCTGTTGATGGGCACGCAGCGCATCGATTTGGGCGTCCAGTTCGACCAGACGCCGCTTGAGGACCTGAGATGCATCTCCGCCGCGGACGGAACGCGTCTTCAGGATCGCGCGAATGTCATCCAGAGTCAGGCCTGCGTTGCGATAGGCGCGAATGGCCCGCAGCCGCTCGGCATCCGCTTCTGAGTAACATCGATAGTTTCCGCCGCTGCGCTGCGGCGGAGGCATCAAACCAATTGATTCGTAGTACAGCAAGGAAGTGCGGCTAACGCCGCATTGCCGGGCGAGTTTGGTCACCGTGAACATCGTCCATCTCCACTGTGAACCCTCGAGTTATAGACAGGTCAAGCGCAATCTGCAAAAAATCTCGCGCGAGTCGGGCTTCGCCAGTGATGCGCCAACGGGCTACTCTTCGCCGATGTCCTCGTTCCAGATCTCCGGGTGCTGGGCGATGAAGCCTGCGAGCAGTTCGCGGCATTCGCTGCTGTCGAGATCAATCACCTCGACCCCGTTTTCCCGCAGCCAGTTGATCGCACCTGCGAACGTCCGGCTTTCGCCCACAACCACCGTCCCGATCCGAAACTGCCGCACCAAGCCGCTGCAGTACCAGCACGGCGCAAGCGTCGTCACCATCAACAGGTCGCGATAGCTGCGCTGACGGCCGGCCCGCCGAAAAGCATCAATCTCGCCGTGAAGGCTGGGGTCTCCCTGCTGCACCCGTCGGTTATGCCCGCGACTGACGAGTTTGCCGGATTTCGTAAACAGCGCAGCCCCGATCGGGACGCCGCCCTCGATCCGCCCATAACGGGCCTCTTCCAGCGCCACCGCCAGCATCTTTTCGTAAGTCTTTGTGTCGATTGTCATGTTCGCTGTTGATCATACGGGAAGACCACGCACCAAGCGGGAAGAAAACCGGAGGGGAGCGCGGAGTAGATCCCCGGAACTCACCACCCCGCCCAAAATCCCAACCCGATGGGTGGCTTGAAACTCCCTCTTCACCACCGCCTCCGTATATCACGCCACCTCCGTGCGTGTTCGCGAGCTGCCGGTCAGGATTGAGCATCTGCTACAGTCGAAAATTATAGAGATTTGAGCGAGAATAGGCGTAAATGACTGATCTTGAGAACATTCTGCTGCTGTGGCACGAGTTGGAAGCCACTGGGGCAGATTATGTGCTGGCCACGGTGGTCGACGTGGACGGGCCCAGCTATCGCAAGCCCGGCGCGCGCATGCTCATCGCGCCGGATGGCCGGCGGGCAGGCACTGTAAGCGGCGGATGCCTCGAAGCGGAGGTCGCCAAACGCGCATGGTGGCTCACAGAATCAGGTCCAGTGGTGGGGCGCTACTCCACCGCAGCAGACGACGGCGACGTTCCGTACGGCTCGGGATGCGGCGGCGTGGTTTACGTTCTGCTTGAGCGCCGTGCGACTGCCAAGCCGCTATTGACCGCGTTGGAAGCAGCTTTTCATGCACGCACACCCCTCGCGATCGCCAGCGTGCTCGAAGGCGCAGACATCGCCAAGAGAGTCTTCTCGGGGCCATCGGTGCAGGCGCGCCCGGTCAATGCCTCCAAAGCAGAATCGCTTGAATCCGCACTCGGCGGTCTTGCCGACCAGGCACTCGACCGCACGCAGTCCATCGATCAGCGCGTAATGATCGACGGAGCTGAAACACGCGTGTGGGTGGACCATCGCGCAGCTCGGCCAGGATTGTGGATCTTCGGCGCAGGCGACGACGCCAGGCCGCTTCTTCATTTGGCTCGCGCCCTGGGATGGTTCGTCGCAATTGCCGATGGGCGAAGCCATCTTGTAACACGCGAGCGCTTCCCTGAGGCCGACACGATCCTTCCCTTATCCATTGCGGACCTGCCCGAGGGCGGATCCTCCGCTTTTGAGAATCTGAAGGCGACGGACGCTGCGGTGGTGCTGACCCACAGCTTCGAGCAGGACTCACGGATTCTCGCCTCACTGCTGGGACGTGATTTTCTGCCGGCGTACCTCGGCGTGCTGGGGCCTCAACGGCGGACCCGCGAATTGCTGGCCGAGGCTGCCCGGCTGCTCGATTTGCCGGATGACGCGGAACGCGTTGAGCGCTGGCTCGCGCAACTCCACGCACCGACAGGCCTTGATATTGGCGCGGAGACACCTGCCGCAATCGCCCTCTCGATGATCGCCGAGATTCAGCAGACGCTGAACAACGGTTCCGCATTGCCGCTGCGGCAGGTTCGTGCTGTGCATCCCGCGCTGAGCCGGGCGTAAAGAGTCTCAGGCAGTGGCCTTCTGCTTCAGGTGCGCCTCAAGCACATCTAAAAACTTTGCCAGCCACGCCGGGTGTGCAGTCCACGCGGGACCGGTCACAAGTTTGCCATCCACCGTGGCCTCGGTGAAGTCGAGCGAAACAAAGGTTCCTCCCGCCAGGCCAACTTCGGGCGCGCATGCCGGATAGCAGTTGAGCCTGCGGCCTTTGAGCACACCGGCCGCGGCGAGAAGCTGCGGACCATGGCAAAGCGCCGCGATGGGTTTGCCTTCCTTGTCAAAGTGGCGAACCAGTTCGAGCACCTTCGGATTGAGACGCAAATACTCGGGCGCACGGCCGCCGGGGATGACCAGTGCGTCGTAACTTGCCGGGTTCACCTCGTCGAACGTCGCGTTCAGCGTGAAGTTATGGCCGCGCTTTTCGGTATAGGTCTGGTCGCCCTCGAAGTCGTGGATCGCCGTACGCACCTGCTCACCCTTCTTCTTTCCGGGGCAGACCGCGTCGACCTTGTGACCCACCATTTGCATTGCCTGAAAGGGAACCATGATCTCGTAGTCCTCAACAAAATCGCCGGCAAGAAGCAAGATTTTTGCTGGTTTCATTCGAAAATTCTCCGCATTTGAATTTGCGTCGTGATCTTCCGATGCGAACAATTGGGGACCCGACTGGGATCGCGCCAGAAGCGTCAGACACACATGGTATCTGATGGATTGGACGCGGTGAAGATCAGTTGCGAAAAGCAGTTGAAGTGCGGCTGAGCTCCGATGCAACTACCGGTATACCCTAGAAGCTGGCATGGCTGCTTCCCCAAAAACTCTGGACGCATTGAATGCGCGCATCATCGCTTGCAATCTGTGTCCACGACTTCGGGCGCACTGCACTGAGATCGCGCAGGTGCGGCGCCGCGCATATACCGATTGGGAGTATTGGGGGCGACCCGTGCCGTCGTTCGGCGATCCGAATGCACGGGTTCTGGCGCTGGGCCTGGCTCCCGGCGCGCACGGATCAAACCGGACAGGCCGGCCGTTCACGGGCGATGGATCGGGGGATTTTCTCTATCCGGTTCTGCACGAGGCGGGCTTTGCATCGCATGGGCAGGCACGCTCGCGCGATGACGGCATGAAACTCAACGGGCTCTGGATCACTTCGGTGGTGCGCTGTGCGCCGCCCGGAAACAAACCTGCGCCGGAAGAGCTGCGCAAATGCGCTCCGTGGCTCGACCAGGAATTGGCGCTGCTGCGAGACTTCCGCGTGGCGGTTTGCCTTGGCCGGATCGCGTTCGATGGATTGCTGGCGCACGAACAGCGGCGCGGATCCACGATTGTCCGTGCCGACTACGTATTTGCGCATGGTGCCGAATACACCCTGCCCAGCGGATTGATAGTGATTGCCAGCTATCATCCTTCGCTGCAGAACACGAATACCGGAAAGCTCACGCGTCCGATGTTTCTCAAGGTGTTCAAGCGCGCGAGGCAGTTGAGCGGCTTGGATTAGGCTCAGGATCCATCCCGCTGGCAGGAACGAGTCGCTGTCCCTGCCTGCTCGGGTTCGATACATTGGGTTCTGCGAGTCTGGAGAGGAGGAGCAATGAAGAACCGCCTTGGTAAGCTATTGGCTTCAGCGCTCCTGATGTGGGCTTTGGGGGCGAACGCTCAGGTTATGAAATCTGATCACTGGTCTACCGCGGAACTGCTCGAGCGGGCAAAGCATTTGCAGGCGATGGCCGAGAAGGGCGACGGCTCGGCCAGCGAAACACTCGAGAAATATCCACACCACTACACGATGCTTGCCTACCGCAAACGCAGCGGAGGCGGCGAACTGCATCAGAACTTCGCAGACATCTTCTACATTCTTGAAGGACACGCGACGGTGATTACCGGCGGCCGCCTGGTCGACCTGAAGACCACCGGACCCGGCGAGGTCCGCGGCAGGTCAGTAGAAGGCGGTACATGGCAGGAGTTAAAGGCCGGCGACGTAGTTCACATCCCCGCAGGTATGCCGCACCAGATGCTGCTGTCAGACGACGACTCCGTTACCTACTTTGTTGTGAAGGTGGAAGAGAGCAGGACTGAGTAACAACGATGGAGCGGGAGACCGGGATCGAACCGGCGACATTCAGCTTGGGAAGCTGACGTTCTACCACTGAACTACTCCCGCCCTTTATAATCAATTATTTACCAAGTCTGCATCCAATTCGTCTATCGAAACTTGGCTCCCCTTCTTGATTCACAAATGATTATAGCGAAAACAAACCATGAACTCATCGACCAGGACTTTCAGCGGCTCACCATCAGGGTACAGCTAAAGCCGCGGTTGAGATTCAAGCCCAGGCCTTTGGTTGAAAAGCCGCACATATGAAGTTGGGGCTGCCTCAGTCCGACTGCATCTGAAGTGCAGCCGGCCTCGCGTACTTGTGTCCAGAATGCCAATACTGCTCAGTGTTGAAGTCCGGATGCGATAGGAGCGATCTTCTTTCCGATTTCGAAGGTATGAAGTTTGACTGGTTCGAGACGGGGCGAATCTTCACGCACGCGGTACACTCGGTCCACGGCTACATTATGGAAATACAGTCGAATACCTGATGCCGGCCACCAGATTTCGATCTCGCGGATGGACTTCGCCTGTCCTACACCAATATGTTGCTGCATCGGATTTCCGCCAAAGCTCGAAACTGAGCCCACAGCCCGGCAAAGCGACCGCTTGCTCCCATTCTCCATGATCGTCACTCGGATGCGCGCCCCGTAGGCTGCCCGATTGCTCCTGACCCCCTGCAACATCAGCGTCACCCAGTGATTTCCGTGTCCTGGGTTCTTATACAGTACGGGCATATACCGGTCACCCGGAAAGGCCCCGCCCAATTCCTCAAAGACGTCCTCGTTGCCGTTGTTCTCAATGTCGGCAAAGGCGATGCCGTGCCCCTTTTGCAGGTTTCCGAAGCCTCCCGAGGTGGTGACATCCTGAAAGTACTTTCCGTGATCGTTGCGGAACATCGGCTTGGCCAGCAAGCACTCATAGGACGGGTCGCCGACTCCCAGGTAAACATCCAGCCAGCCGTCGTTGTCCAGGTCGCCGAAATTAGCCGCCATATTGGTAATCGATCGATCAAGTCCCGCGGCCCGCGGGATATCTGTAAACGTTCCGTCGTGGTTGTTGTGGAACAGGTGCGAAACCGATGCCTTGTGCGGCTTGTGGAACTCGAACAGCCCCACGTCCTCCATCGATGTTGTCGAGTAACCGCCGGCAAAAATGTCCAGCCAGCCATCGTTGTCGTAGTCGAAAAACCAGGTTGGGAATGTGTAACGCTTGCCGCCTAACCCCGCCTGTTCGGTCACATCGGTAAAGATCCAGTCCCCCGTCTCTGGATGAAGGGGATTGCGCGGCCCGTCGTTGCGAAACAGAAAGCTCTGACCAAACATGGTTGAAACGTACAGGTCCGGCCGACCGTCATTGTTGTAGTCACCCCAGGCCACGCCCTTCACGAATCCGAGGTTCACGCCGAGCTTGTCTGGGGCTGCCCCAGGTGCTTTCACCAGCGTGAACGTGCCGTCGTGATTGTTGTGGAACAACTGGGAGGGATGGACGTCACCCGGCTTCGATTCGTGGCCCACAAACAAGTCCAGCCAGCCGTCACCGTCATAGTCGGCCCAGGCTGCCGTCTGCCCGGGATGAGCAGTCATCAGTCCTGCCTCTTCGGTCACGTCGTCAAAGGTGCCGTCGCCGTTGTTGCGCAGAAGCGACAGCGGGTACTCGCCGAATTTGCCCCACCATGCCCCGCGGAGTACAAGCACGTCCGGGTGCCCGTCGTTGTTGTAGTCGGTAAGCACGATGTTGAGTCCGCCGATCTCGTCGGCCAGTCCCGCCTCCTTGGTTCGGTCGGTGAAGGTGCCGTCTCCGTTGTTATGAAAAAAATGCATATGATCCAACGGCCCCGACGAGGAGATCATCACGTCCAGCAAGCCATCACCGTCGAAATCTTCCACGATGGCGCCGCCGGACAATTCCATTGCACGGATCCCGGCAATCCCGGCCACGTCGGGAAAGTACCCAATGTTGTATTCAGAATCGAACATCTCAGGGGGAACCAACCATTGTTTCGGTACATCCGTCGGGTAGCGGCCCAACTGCATATATGCCATGTTGAGCAGCCACCGAGCCAGGTAGCTATCCTGATTCAGTCCCAGCACCTTTGTGTACTCCTGCACTGCGCCCTCCGCCCCCCGCTTCTTCTGGTAAATAGCGGCGCTATGGAGCGGAATGATGCACGACAGCGGGTTGTGCATCCCGATGCAGTTCTCCTCCTCGCCCAACCGCAGGTAGGCCTGCGCCAACTCCAGGTGAACCTGCGCCTGGATTGACTGCGGTATCTTGTCCAGACGGGGTTCCATGAGCTTGACCAGCGCTTCCAGAGTCTCGATCGCTCGTTCTGGCCGCCCTGCGCGCAACAGCTCGTTTCCGAGCTCCATGCGCACGATCATTTCGTTCTCCATCGACAGCTTCCTGGTTAGCAGCACCTCGTAGTAGGTAATCCGCTCAAAGGGCTTGCTCGGGTCCGCCTTCCAATCGTAGTTGTCAAATTGTGCACGCAACCGTTCACCCATGCGCCGCGCGCCTTCGCCGTGAGGCAACGGCGGGATCGGCGCCGGTATTTGATCGTTGATTTCTTTCTGGCTCAGGACCGCTGCCTTCATGGTCTCGGAAACCTGGCTCTCCATCCCGCTCTGCGCTCCTGTCGGTTGTGGAGCCTGATTGGAATCCTGTGCCGGCTTCTGTGCGCGAATGGAGACTCCTGCCGCCAACAATAGGATGCTTGCCGCTAAACGGGCCCAAAACAGGTGTCTTGAAAGGGTCTTATCCATCAGGTTTCCTTCAAGGATTTGATTCAAGATTAGACCATTGAGGCAGATTCGAATCCGTGCCGTTCCACGTCGTGACCACCGCTACAGGACTGTCCGGCAAATTCTGCGGCAGAGGGTATGAGAAATGCTGGTATGGAAGGAGCATGGATTAGCGAAGGGCTGAAAGGATGCGGCGGAGGAGAGGAGATAGTGATTTGTTCCGTCAATCCTTCCTTCCAAGTTCTGGGTGTGTAATCTCAGATGAGTAACCCATCACACAGTTGTTGACCAAATTGAGTTTTCACGTTTTACGGTACGAGCGCGCCGCGGTTTCGGCCGGCGGCGTGTGCCCAGCGGCGAAGCGTTGCGAGCAGAATGGCCGGTAACTATACTGAATTGAATACGTGAGATTCACTTTCCGATATATTTGCTTCGCCTTGATCGCACTCGCGTTTGCTTGCCCCTTCGTGTGGGCACAGGACGGGTTGGGCGGAGCTGTGTCAGAGGTAGGAAGAGCTCAGAGCCTGCTGCACAGCACAATGGAACAGAATCT